>Ga0160496_1000105_pt1 | contig 71605 bp, 60 predicted proteins | sample DIDPMG_2_FD_108231 | JGI IMG/M metagenome (GOLD analysis project Ga0160496, IMG submission 108231) | Enriched soil microbial communities from UW Madison campus, WI, USA - DID2937_E24_FP MG | ecosystem: Environmental > Terrestrial > Soil > Grasslands | place: USA: Madison, Wisconsin | collected...
ATGTGCGTTCTCTCTATCTGAAAAAGGGGGGTGTCTGGTGGGTGCCGACGGGTTCGGCGCCGTTTGCGGCGTCGCGTTTCGGTGCGTCGCTGCCATGAACAGAACTTTATAGATAGCTCGAAAACGCCGGTAGAGGGCGAAAATTCGCCTCAGCGTTCCACAAAAGGAACGATAACCTGCATTCCATTCGCCCGGACCGAAGCCGGGCCGGGCCGGGACGGCGGCGCCGCGCGCACCTGCCGGCGATCGCAGGTCGCCGCCCGAGCCCGCAGACCCTGCACGCGTTCACTCGCCACCGGACGATGAGCACGCGCGCTTCCGCAGCTCGCGCAACCTGCGCGTTCAGGGCAGCCCCCGCGCGTCGTGCGCATGCGCCGCAGCACCGCACGCACATCACCCGTCGCTGCGCCGCCGCGGGCCTAGGTCGCCTGCAACCCCGCCGCCTGGGCGACCTGCGCGTACTTCCTGCGCTCGGCCTCGAAGAACGCCGCCGTGGCCGCCGGATCGCGCAGCCAGATGGTGTTGCCCTGCGCCGCCATGGCCGCCTTCACGCGCGCGTCGTCAAAGGCGCGCTGCAGGCCGCCATACACGCGCTGCACCTGCGTCCCGGACAAGCCCGCCGGCGCCACCGCGGCAAACCAGCCGGCCACCTCGAAGCCGTCCATGCCCTGCTCGGCGATGGTCGGGATATCGGGCGCGGCCGGTGTGCGCGCCAGGTCACAGACGCCGATGGCGCGCAGCGTGCCCGCCTGCAACTGCGTCTGCACCGACGGCAGCGACAGCACGCCGATGTCGACCTGGCCGCCGATCAGGTCCGTGACCATCGGCCCGACGCCCTTGTACGGGATGTGCCGCGTCTGCACGCCCGCGCGCTGCAGGAACATCTCGACGGCCAGGTGCAGGATCGTGCCGTTGCCCGAGGAGGCATGGTTGTAGTGGCCCGGCTTGGCCTTGAGCAAGGCCACCACGCCGTCCACGTCGCGCGCAGGAATGCGCTGCGGATTCGCGACCACCAGCAGCGGCGAAGCGCCCACCACGGAGATCGGCGTGATGTCCTTGAGCGGGTCGAACGGCAGCGACTTGAACACCGTGGGAAAGATGACGTGGTTGTTCGACACCATGCCCAGCGTCAGGCCGTCGGGCGTGGCACGCACCAGCGCCTGCGTGCCCACGATACCGCCCGCACCGGGCTGGTTCTCCACCACCACCGGCTGGCCCAGTGCCTGCGCCAGCGCGGGGCTGAACGCGCGCGTGATGGTGTCCACGCCCGAGCCCACGCTGAGCGGCAGGATCATGCGGATCGGCCTGTCCTGCGCGCGCAGCGCGGGCGCCACGCTCCATGCCGCGAGGCCGAGCGCGCCCTGGCCCAGCCGGGCCAGCAAGGCGCGCCGCGTACGCGACCATTGGTCTTCTTGCATCTTCGTCTCCTCGTTGTCGAGGCCCGCTCTGACGGCCGGCCTGTGCGCGCCCGGTACAGCCGGACGCCCCTGTTGCGGATGCGTGCCTCAGGCCAGCGCGCCTGCGGCACGCAGGCGCGCAAGCTCGGCGGCCGGGTAGCCGAGCCCGCGCAGCACCGCGTCGGTATCGGCGCCCAGCGTGGGCGGGTCCTGGCGCACCCCCAATCGTGCGCCGTCCATCATCAAGGGGAACAGCGCGGCACGCGCGACCTCGCCCGCGCGCGCGCCGTCGGGCAGCCTGACCTCGGCCAGCCCTCCGGTCGCGCGCAGGTGCGGATCGTCGTAGAGATCTTCGGGGCGGACGATGGGCGCGAACGGCAGGCCGTGACGCTCGAAGATCTGCGCCAACGTCGCCACGTCATGGCCGGCCAGGCGCTGCCGCAGGTCCGCCAGCAGCGTGGGCCGATGCACGACACGGTCGTTGTTGGTGGCCAGGTGCGGCGCCTGCTTGAGATCGTCGAAGCCGAAGGCGTCGCAGAACACGCGCCACTGCGCATCGCTGACGGCCGCCAGGAAGATCTGGCCGTCGCGCACGCTGAACACGTCGTACAGCGCCCAGGCGGAGATGCGATCGGGCATGGGCGCGGCCGCGACGCCGGTGATCGCGTACTGCAGCATGTGCTGGCCCACCAGGAACACGTTGTTCTCGAACAGCGAGGACTGCACCTCCTGCCCGCGCCCGGTGCGGCGCCGCTGCATCAGCGCGGCCATCGCGCCGATGGCGCCGAACATCCCGCCCATGATGTCGTTCACGCTGGTGCCGGCGCGCAACGGATCGCCGGGCCGCCCGGTCATATAGGCCAGCCCGCCCATCATCTGCACCACCTCGTCCAGCGCGGTGCGGTGTTCGTAGGGGCCCGGCAGAAACCCCTTGAGGCTGACGTACACCAGCCCCGGATTCGCCGCGCTCAGGCTGGCGTAGTCCAGCCCATACTTGGCCATGGTGCCCGGCTTGAAGTTCTCCGCCACCACGTCGGCACTGGCCGCGAGCCGGCGCGCCGCCTCGGCGCCGTCCGGGCTGCGCAGATCGAGCGCCACCGACTTCTTGTTGCGATTGAACATCGGGAAAAAGCCCGCCCCCGCACCGAGCAGATGGCGCGTGCGGTCGCCCTCGACCGGCTCGATCTTGATCACCTCCGCGCCGAGATCGGCCAGCACCATGCCGCAGGTCGGGCCCATCACCATGTGCGTGAACTCGACCACGCGCACGCCGGCAAGCGGCAAGGCGGCGGCGCGCGACGACGACGAAGATTGCGGGCGGGCGCTCGCGGTGCGCGGCGGCACGGCCGGGGCGGGCCGGGACGCGGCCTTGGGCAGGCCGGCGCGCCACAGCGTCCCCCCGAGCGACTCGCCCGCAAGCTCGCGCGCCACCTCGGCACGCAGCGCCAGCATCGCGTCCAGATCGAGGCCGGTGTCGTAGCCCATGCGGGCCAGCATGAATGCCAGGTCTTCGCTGGCCGCGTTGCCGCTCGCGCCCGGCGCGTAGGGGCAGCCGCCCAGGCCGGCAAAGCTGGCGTCGTGGCGCGTCACGCCGCAATCGAGCGCCGCCAGCACATTGGCCAGCGCGAGTCCGCGCGTGTCGTGGAAATGGCCGGCGTGCAGCCGGTCGCCCGCGATGGCGCGCGCGGCGGTGAAGAGTTCGCGCACCGACGCCGGGTCGGCGAGCCCGACCGTGTCGGCCAGGCTCACGCAATCGGCGCCGGCATCGAGCAGCGCCTGCATCAGCCGCAACACCTCTTCGGGATCGACGCGGCCCTGCAAGGTACAGCCGAAGGCGGTGCCGACACCGCCCTCGATCACCGTGCGCACGCCCGCCGCATCGCGCGCCGCACGGATCCGGCCGACCTCGGCCACCACCTCGTCGGGCGTCCTGCGCAGATTGGCCAGGCTGTGCGCGTGGCTGGCCGACAGCGGCACGATCAGTTGGCTGGCCTCGTGCGCCAGCGCCAGCTCCGCGCCCTTCAGGTTGGGCACCAGCACCGAGGCGCGTACCCCCGGCAGCGCGCGCGCCGCCTGCAGCACCTGCGCGGTGTCGGCCATCTGCGGCAGCAGCCTGGCGGGCACGAACGAACCGACCTCGATCTCGCGCAGGCCGGCGCGATGCAACGCGCGCAGCCACGCCAGCTTCACCTCCGTCGGCACCACGCGCGCCACGCTTTGCAGGCCATCGCGCAGACCGACCTCGCGCACCACCGCGGCGCCACGCGGCGCCGGCTCGAAACCATCCTGGAATGCAGCCATGTCGAACACTCGGACTTCATGAGAATGGCCTAGTGTTTTGCATTCCGAACCGGAACACAAGCAGCATTCTGGAACCACCATCGTTCCCAAACGGAATATCATCGGGTTTTCTGCCGGAGGCCTCATGCGCGATCTCGACATCACTTCGCTGCGCCTGTTCGCGGCGGTTTGCGAGGCCCGCAGCATCGCGCGCGCGGCCCGCGACGCCAACATCGTCGGCTCGGCCATCAGCAAGCGGCTGGCGCAGCTCGAAGACGCCGTCGGCACCCAACTGCTGGTGCGGCGCCGCCACGGCGTCGAGGCCACGGCCGCCGGCGCCACGCTGCTCGAGCACGCGCGCGCCATCCTCGCCAGCAACGCCCGCATCGAGCGCGACATGGCCGCCTACGCGCAAGGCGTGCGCGGCCAGGTGCGCGTGCTCGCCACCTCGTCGGCGCTGGCCGAATCGCTGGCCGACGACATCGCCGCCTTCCTGCAGCAGCCGCAACACGGCGACATCCGCATCGATCTCGAGGAGCGCCTGAGCACCGGCGTCGTGCGCGACGTGCGCGAGGGCGTGGCCTCGCTGGGCGTGTGCTGGGACGCGGCCGACTTCACCGGGCTGCAGACCCTGCCCTATCGCCACGACCATCTCGCCGTCGTCACGCCCGCGGACCATGCGCTGGCGCGGCGCCGGCGCGTGCGCTTCGCCGATACGCTGGCCTACGAGCACGTGAGCATGCCCACCGCCAGCGCCGTGCTCACGCTGCTGCAACGCGCGGCGCAGGCCAGCGGCCAGCCGCTGCGCCATCGCGTGACGGTCTCGAACTTCGACTCCGCCTTCCGCGTGGTGCGCGCCGGCCTGGCCATCAGCGTGGCCCCGGCCGAAGTGGCCGCGCCCTACGCGCAGGCGCACGGGCTCTCGGTGGTGCCGCTCGACGAGCCCTGGGCGCGACGCCGCTTCGCGCTGTGCATGCGCGATGCGGGCCAGCTCTCGGTGGCGGCGAGCCTGCTGCTGGAACACCTGCGCGCCGCTGCGCAGGCCGAGCCTCCCGCGGCCGGGAAAGCCTCCCGCAGGCTCCGGTAGACGTTGCGCGCGCACCCATCAGCACGATGCCGGCCGGTTGCGCGGGGTTGCGCGCCGTTGCCCCCACACCCCGGCGTGATCGCGCCGGGCGCTTAAATGTTGATACCAACTGTTTAACCGGGTGGCACATCCTGCGCTGGAGCCGCAATAATGCGCGAGCGCTTAATCCAGCCATCGACGGAACCCCCCATGAAGAAAATGTGCGCACTGCTTCTCGCCGCCGCCCTGCCCGCCGCCGTCCTGCCCGCAACGGCGACGGCCGCCGCGGCATCGGCCGCCGCGGCATCGGCCGCCGCGGAAATCGAACCGCTCACGCTCGAACCCAACAGCAAGCTCCTGTGCAATGCCCAGACCGATTGGTGCGTGGGCGTGGACAAGAACGGCCCGTTCGTGTCGAGCCGCACGTTCCGCAAGGACCGGCACCTCTGGGACCTGCCCGACGTGCCGAACGATTTCAGCAAGTTCAAGGTCTGGCCGCAGATCATCCGCACCAGCGAAGAGCGCGCCATCGTCGGCGTGATCGGCACCGAAGAGACGCCCTACTCCGGCGGCGGCTTCACCCGCAAAGACCTCTACCTGTTCGAGGTGCGGCTCGACGGCCAGCTGGAAGGCTCCAACTCGATCTTCGAGCTGCCGGTCGAGGCCGAGGGCTCGTATCGCGCCTGCTTCAACGAACAGGATGAGAAGAAGCGCGCCGGCCATTGCAGCGATCAGTCGCTGTACAAGGCCGATGTGAAGGTGGTGCCCGGCGACAAGCCGTACCCCGACCTGCAGGTCACGACGCAGGCCAGCCGCTTCCCGGTGGGATCGAGCCGCAGCAAGGATTCGACCACGCGCCCCGCGCTCACGCCCGACCAGCTCAAGCACGAGGCCGACAAGACCTGCAGCTACACCGTCACGTATCGATGGAAGGCCGACACGGCCACCTACGAAGCCGACAAGACGCTGCCCGACTGCGCCGAGTTCACCGACGCCGAGCCGCGCTGATCCTGCGGCCGCGGGCTTGCACGCCGCCGTGCTCCTCCGGGAGGCGGCGGCGTTTTGCATGGCGGCTTATGCGGCGGGGCCGCAGCCATCGATCAAAAAAATCGCAACGCGCGCGACCGCGCGGCGGCAAAATGCACCTTTCCCCCCGCCTTTGCAGGAGTTCAGAACATGGTTGCACTCGTCACCGGCGCCACCGCCGGATTCGGTCTGGAGATCGTCCGCCGCTTCGTGGCCCAGGGCCGCAAGGTCGTCGCCGTGGGCCGCCGCCAGGAACGCCTGGCGGCGCTGGTGCGGGAGCTCGGCCCGCTGGTGCATCCGGTGGCGCTGGACGTGCGCGACACCGACGCCATCGCCGCCCTGCCGCAGGCGCTGCCGCCCGAATTCTCGGCCATCTCGATCCTGGTCAACAATGCCGGCCTCGCACTGGGGCTGGAGAAGGCGCACGAGGCCGACTGGAACGACTGGAAGACCATGATCGACACCAACGTGACCGGCCTGGTGGCGGTCACGCGCGCCTTCCTGCCCGGCCTGATCGAACGCAACCAGGGCCACGTGGTCAACATCGGCTCGGTCGCCGGCACCTACCCCTACTCGGGCGGCAACGTCTACGGCGCCACCAAGGCGTTCGTGCGCCAGTTCAGCCTGAACCTGCGCGCCGACGTGACCGGCACGCCGATCCGCGTCACCAACATCGAGCCGGGACTGGTCGGCGGCACCGAGTTCAGCCAGGTGCGTTTCCACGGCGACGAGAAACAGGCCGCGAGCCGCTACGAAGGCGTGACCGCGCTCACGCCCGAAGACATCGCCGAGGCCGTGTCCTGGGTGGTCAACCTGCCCGCGCACGTCAACATCAACACGCTGGAAGTCATGCCGGTGGCGCAGTCCTTCTCCGCGCTCAGCATCAGCCGCAACGCGAAGTAGGCGTCAGCCGGGCGGCCAGGGCAGCACGCCGCCGTCCTGGCAGGCCACGAAGCGCTCGCCGGGCGCCAGCTGCACCGGCTGGCCGCCGGTGAACTCCGAGAACGCCGGCAACACGGTCAGTTGCTCGCGCAACCAGAAGCCGGGCGCGGCGCGCGCCAGGCCCGGCAGGCGCAGCTTGGGATGCACGTGGCCCGCGATCACGTGCCCGCCCGCCGCGTCCGGCCGTGGCAGGTGGCGGAACACGAACGGCCCGTCCGCCGCCGACTCGCCCAGCTGCCGCAGCCCCAGCGCCTCGCCCTCGAGCGCGCGGTCATGGTTGCCGGGCAGCGCCACCACGTCCAGCGTCGCATGGGCGCGGCGCCATTCGATCCAGCGCTCGCGCCATGCGGCATCCCCCGCCGGCCCGTGCAGCACGTCGCCCACGATCCAGAGTTCGCGCGCGCCCCAGGCCTGCACCAGGCCGTCCAGGCGCGCGAGGTCGGCCCGCGTGGCGCCGCTCGGCACCGCGATGCCGGCCTGGCGGAACGCGTGGCTCTTGCCCAGGTGCAGGTCGGCGATCACCAGGCGCGCCCGCGCCGGCCAGTACAGCGCGCGGGCGCCCAGCAGCCACACCGGCTCGCCGGCCAGCGTCATCGCATGTGCGGACTCAGGCGATGCGTGCATGGCGGCGCTCCAGCTGTTCGGCGGCGCGCCGCACGCGCGCCTGCCAGGATTCGGTGCTGAGCTGGCCGCGCAGGCTCTCGGCCCACAGCGGGAACGACAGCGGCGTGAGCGCGCCCGGCGTGCACAGCGCCAGCGTGCGCCCGGCGCAGTCGTGCAGCGCCGCCAGCAGGCGCGGCGCCTCCAGTTGCTGCTCGAACACCTCGCGCTCGGCCTGGGCCAGCAGGATGTGCTCGGGGTCGTAGCGCGCGAGCACGTCGTAGAGCAGGCCACTGGAGGCCTGCACCTGCCGCAGCGAACGCGCCTCGCGGCCCGGCAGCGACGGCACCAGCAGGCCGGCCACCCGCGCGATCTCGCGGAATTGCCGACGCGCGAGCTCGCCCAGGTTCACGCCCTCGCGCAGGTCGCGCGCCATGTCCTCGGCCCGCAACAATTCGCGCAGCCGCGGCGCGTCGAGCGGCGCGGGCTCGGCCAGCGTGAGCATCAGCCCGTAGTCGTTGACGTTGTAGGCGATGGTGTTGTCCTTCATGCGCCCCCAGCGCAGCGCAATCATGGCGGCCATGCCTTCGTGCACGGCACGCCCGGCGAAGGGATAGAGAAACACGTGCATGCCGCGCCGCGTCGTCAGCACCTCCACCAGCAGGCGGTCGGGCGCGGGCAAGGCGCTCGCCTGCGCCTGGATCCGCAGCAGGCTGGCCACCGCGCGCATCTCGGGATGCGTGCCGGGCTCGACGAACAGGCGCTGCACCTCGCGCGCGAGCTGCGTCGACAGCGGCATGCGCCCGCCCTGCCAGGTGGCCACGGGGCCGTCGCCGCCCTTGGCGCGCCGCACGTAGGCGGTCATGCCCTCGAGCCGCGCCAGCACCAGCGTGCGGCCGGCGAACTGGAACCGGTCGCCGGGCCGCAGGCGCGCCAGAAAGCCCTCCTCCACCGATCCCAGGCTGCCGCCGCGCAGATACTTCACCATCACCGCGCCGTCGGCGGTGATGGTGCCGATCGACAGCCGGTGGCGCTGCGCGATGCGGCGGTCCTGCACCCGATAGATGCCGTCCTCGCCGCGTTCGACGCGGCGGAACTCGGGATAGTTCTCCAGCGCGCGCCCGCCCTGCACGATGAAGGCGAGCACGGCCTCCCAGGTCTGCGGGTCGAGATCCGCGTAGGCGTGGGTGCCGCGCACTTCGCGATAGAGCGCGTCGGCCTCGAAGCCGCCGCCCAGCGCCAGCGTCACCGCATGCTGGGCCAGCACGTCGAGGCTGCCGCGCGGCGGCGGCCGCGACTCGATCGCGCCCTGGCTGATGGCCTCGCGCGCCGCCGCGTATTCGATCAGTTCGAGCGCCTGCGCCGGCACGCACAGCACGTGGCCCGACTCGCCCGGCCGATGCCGCGCCCGGCCGGCGCGCTGCAACAGGCGCGCCACGCCCTTGGGACTGCCCACCTGCAGCACCTGGTCCACCGCCGGAAAGTCCACCCCCAGATCCAGACTGGACGTGGCCACGACGCACCGTATGCTGCCGTCGCGCAGGCCCTGCTCGGCGGCCGCGCGCAGGCGCGGATCGAGCGAGCCGTGATGCAGCGCCAGCGTCTGCGGCGCCTCCGGCCAGATCGATTCCAGCGCGCGATGCCACAGCTCGGCCTGCGCGCGCGTGTTGGTGAACAGCAGGCTGGCGCGCACGTCGAACAGGCGCGCGTACACCTGCGGCAGCTGCGCGAGCCCGAGATGGCCGGCCCAGGGCAGGCTGCGGTCCTGCGCCGGCAGCAGCGAGCTGATGCGGATGCGGCGCGGCCTGGCGCCCGCCACCACCGTGCCTGGCGGCGCGTGCGGCAGCAGCACGTCGCGCGCCTCGTCGAGATTGCCGAGTGTGGCCGACAGGCCCCAGGTGCGCGACGCGGGCGCGAGCGCGCGCACCCGCGCCAGTGTCAGCTGCAGCAGCACGCCGCGCTTGTTGCCCAGCAGTTCATGCCATTCGTCGACCACGATGCAGCGCAGCGCGCGAAAGCGCACCGAGGCGTCGGGATACGACAGCAGCAGGGCCAGCGACTCCGGCGTGATCACCAGGACGTCGGCCTTGCCCTGGCGCGCCAGGCGCCGGTCGCGCGCGCTCGCGTCGCCGGTGCGCAAGGCCACGGTCCAGGGCAGCGCCAGGGCCTGCACCACGCCGCCCAGCGCTCGCGTGGTATCGGCCGCCAGCGCGCGCAAGGGCGTGACCCACAGCACCACCGGCCCCGACCCGGCGGGCAGCTTTTCGCCGGGCCCGCGCAGCGCCTCCAGCAGCGGGCCGCCGAACGCGGCGAGTGTCTTGCCGCTGCCGGTGGGCGTGTGCAGCAGGCCGGACTCGCCGGCCAGGTAGCGGCGCCAGGTCTCGCGCTGGAAGGGCGCGGGCGTCCAGCCCTGGCCCGCGAACCAGTCGCGCAGCGGCGCGTCCCAGGTACGTCGCGCTCCGCTCATCGGGCCAGGGCCTTGAGCGCGTCGAGCTGGTCGGCCTCGGCCGCCGGTTTGTCGCGGCGCCAGCGCAGGATGCGCGGAAACCGCACCGCCACGCCGGACTTGTGCCGGCGCGACAGGTTCACGCCCTCGAAACCGAGTTCGAACACCTGCACCGGCTCCACCGAACGCACGGGCCCGAACCGTTCGCGTGTATGCGCACGCAACCATCGGTCGAGCTCCAGGATTTCCTTGTCGTCCAGGCCGGAGTAGGCCTTGGCGATGGGCACCAGGGTCTCGCCGTCCCACACGCCGAAGGTGTAGTCGGTGTAGAGCGTGCTGCGGCGCCCGTGGCCGGCCTGCGCATAGAGCAGCACCGCGTCGATGGTGAGCGGGTCGATCTTCCATTTCCACCAGTCGCCGCGCCGCCGGCCGCTCTGGTAAGGCGCGCTGGCCCGCTTGAGCATGAAGCCTTCCACGCCGCGCGCGCGCGACTCCTCGCGCAGCGCGGCGGCCGCCTCCCAGCCCGGCACCCGCACCAACGGCGACACCGTCAGGCGCGGATCGGGATGACGCGCCAGCAGCGCCTCGAGTTGCGCACGCCGTTCGTGCTGCGGCAGCTCGCGCAGGTCGGCGCCGTCGCGCTCGAGCAGGTCGTAGGCCAGCATCTTCACCGGCGCCTCGGCCAGCCACTTGGGGCCGGGCTTGAGCCGCTGGATGCGGGTCTGCAGCGCCGCGAACGGCATGGGCTCGGCGGCGTCGTCCTGCCAGGCCAGCAGCTCGCCGTCGATCACGCAATCGGTGTCGAGCTCGGCGGCCGCCGCCTCGACCTCGGGAAAGCGGCCGTCGAGCCGCTCCTCGCCGCGCGACCACAACGCCACCTCGGCGTGGCGCCGGATCAGTTGCGCGCGGATGCCGTCCCACTTCCATTCGATCTGCCATTCCTCGGGCGCACCGAGCGTGGCCGGCTCGGCCTCGAGCGGCGAGGCGAGAAAGAAGGGATAGGGCTGCTGGCGGTCGCCCGGCAGCTCCTCCGCGCTCAACAGGTCGCGCAGGAACGCCGGGCTGGGCTGCCAGGTGCCCAGCATGCGCTGCGCGATGCGTGCGATCGGGATGCCCGACATCTCCGCCAGCGCCTGCTGCACCATGCGCTGCGACACGCCCACGCGCAGGGCGCCGGTCAGCAACTTGTTGAACACCAGCCGCTCGCCGAAGGCCAGGCCGCGCCACGCGTCCACCACCACCGCGCGCCGCTCGGCCTCGTCGCGATTCGCCACGGGCAGCAGCGTCTCCTCGATCCAGTCGGCCAGGCCGCGATCGGGCGCGAGCGCGGCCGCGTCGGGGTCGGGCATCAGCAACGCGAGCGTCTCGGCCAGGTCGCCCACCTGGTCGTAGCTCGCGTCGAGCAGCCAGGGCGCGGTGTTGGACGCCTCGGCGGCCCAGGCCCGCAGCTCGGCCGAACCGGCCACCTTGCGCCGGGCGCCGGTGATCTTGCCGCCCGCCAGCAGGTACAGCGCCCACGCGGCATCGCGCGGCGGCGCGGCGCCGAAGTAGGCGACCAGCGCCGCGCGCTTGTCGGAGGTCGCGGTGCTGCGGTCCAGCTCCTGGTACAGGTCGGCGAATCGCTTCATGGTCAGTCGTCTTCGCCGTAGTGCGTGGCCAGGGTCTCGGCGGCCACGCCGGATTCGTTGAGGGTGCGCACCAGCGCATCGGTGTCGCCGTGGGTGGCGATCACCCGGCTCGCGCCGGTCTCGCGGATCGTGCGCAGCAGGTCCGGCCAGTCGGCATGATCGGAGACCACGAAGCCGCGGTCCATGTTGCGGCGACGCCGATTGCCGCGCAGCCGCATCCAGCCGGAGGCGAAGCCGTGTTGGGCACGGCGAAAGCGCCGCAGCCAGGCGCTGCCGGCAGCCGAAGGCGGCGCCAGGATCAGCTCGCCGGCAAAGCCCGCGGCCCTGGCGCCGGCGGCGGCGCCATCGTCGGCCACCAGTTCGGTGGCGGCCAGCGCGATGCCCGCGCCGCGGTACACGTCGACGCCGGTGGCGATCGCGCCGTGCAGGAACACGGGCCGATCGGTGTAGGGCGCCAGCTCGGCCAATACGCGTTGCGCCTTGCCCAGCGCATAGCAGTACAGGATCGCCGCCTCGCCGCGCGCGGCGCAGTGGTCGCGCCACTGCACGATGTCGCGCGCCACCTGCGCGGTGTCGGGCCAGCGGTAGATCGGCAGGCCGAAGGTGGCCTCGGTGATGAAGGTATCGCAGGGCACGACCTCGAACGGCGCGCAGGTCGGGTCGGGCTGGCGCTTGTAGTCGCCCGACACCACCCAGACCTCGCCGCCGGCCTCGACCCGCACCTGGGCGGAGCCCAGCACGTGGCCGGCCGGATGCAGCGACACGCGCGCCGCGCCGAGCTGGAACACCTCGCCGTACTCGTGCACGTGATAGCGCTGCTCGCCCAGCCGCCACTGCAGGATCGGCAGCCCGGCCGCGCTGGTGTGGTACTGCCCCATGCCCACGCGCGCATGGTCGCCATGGCCGTGCGTGAGCACGGCGGTGGCCACCGGCCGCCACGGGTCGATATAGAAATCGCCGGCCGGACAATACAGGCCTTCGGGTCGCAACTGCACGAGATCGGGCATCTGGGCTCCGGGGTCAATCGCGGCGGATCGCCATGCGCGATTCAGTTATAGCGCGAGGGGCCCGGTTCAGGCCCGGTGCGCCTGGGCCTCGTTCTTGATGACGCCGCGGATGTTGAGGCCGGCCAGCCCGACCTGCAGCGCGATCAGCGCCCAGGCGCCGTCGTGCAGCCCCCATGCGATCCACAGCACATTGCTCAAGAGGAAGATCCAGAAGCCGGCGTGCCGCCGCCCCGCGCCCAGCGAGGCCACCAGCCAGGCCGCCGCGAGCGACGCCGCCATCGCCGGCCATTGCAGAAACTCCCATAGCGCGTCCATATCCGAATTCCCTCTTTACCGGCACAGAGCAAGTTCCGTACCGGCAGGCATGGGCGCGGCGCGGGCGTAGCGGGGCGCGATGCGCTATCGTGCGGCCATTGCCCCGGCGAGACTTCCCGCATGCTGAATTACCGGCATCTCTATTACTTCTGGATGGTGGCCAAGGAAGGCGGCTTCGCGCGCGCCGCCGAACGCCTCGACATGGCCATCCAGACCATCAGCGCGCAGGTGCGCGAACTCGAACGCAGCCTCGGCCACGCGCTGCTCAAGCCGGCCGGCCGCGGCGTGACGCTCACCGAGGCCGGCCACGCCGCCTTCGCGCGCGCCGAGGAGATCTTCCAGATCGGCCAGGGCCTGGCGCAGGAGGTGCACGCGGCCGCCACCCGGCCGGTGCTGCGCCTGGCGGTAGGCCTGTCGGATGGCATCTCCAAGCTGGCCGCGCACGCCCTGCTCGCCCCGGTGCTCGACACACCCAACCTGCGGCTGGTGTGCCACGAGGGCGAGACCGAGCAGCTGCTGGGCGAACTCGCGCAGCACCATCTCGACCTGGTGCTGGCCGGCCAGGGCGCGCCCGCCAATCCCAACCTGCGGCTGACCAGCGACCGGCTGGTGTCGGCGCCGGTCGACTGGTACGGGCCGGCCCGGCTCGTGACGCGCGCCCGGGCGCAGGCCTTTCCGCAGTCGCTCGAAATGCTGCCGGTGCTGCTGCCGACGGGCCACAGCGTGCTGCGCCAGTCGCTCGACCGCTGGTTCGACGAACGCGGCCTGCGGCCCAACGTGGTCGGCGAGTTCGAGGACAACGCGCTGATGTCGGTGTTCGCCGCGCGCGGCCTCGGCGTGTTTCCGATCAGCCGGCTCGGCGCCAGCGAGGTCGGCATGCTGCGCGGCCTGCGCCGGCTGGCCGAAGGCGACACCGTGCAGGAGGAGATCCATGCCATCCGCAATCGCCGCGGCCAGCATCACCCGCTCGTGCAGGCGCTGATGGCGCAGGCGCGCACATCGGTTTTTTCGAAGTAATCGTCAACTTCCGGCTGGTTTTTCGGAAGCGCGGAAACCCGTATCGTGGGGCCTCCGCTTTTATTTCAGGAATCCGTACGTCATGAAGAAGATCATCTGGCTGGTGTTTGCCGTGTTCGCCGCACTCTGGACCGGCCTGGTCGCGCTGTCGCTGCAACTGTCCGACTGGCTGCTGTCCAGCGTGGCCTCCGCGCGGCTGCCCGACACCCTGCCCGCGCCCGACGCCTGGACCCCGCCGGCGTGGGCCGAGCCCTGGGTCGGCAGCGGCCTGGTCGAATCCCTGCAAGGCGTCCTGGTGGGGCTGATGCAGACCGTGAACCACGTGCTGCCCGCCGCCGGCAGCCTGGGCACCTTCATCAGCGTGCTGGGCTGGCTCATCTGGGGGCTCGTGATGGCCGGCATGCTGCTCGTCGCGGGCGGCCTGCACTGGCTGGCCGGACGCCACGCCGCGCAACAACAGCAGCAGGCCCAGCCGCAGGCGCCGGGCACCCCGGGCCAGCCGCGCCTGCCGAGCTGAGCCGGCCCGACGTCCCTTTTCGATCCGCCCTCCGCTCCCGCCGGCGCCGCCCTTCTCCCGGGGCGGCGCCGGGGCGATGAGAAAGGACGACGCCGACGCGCTGCAGAGAGGCACCACCAATAATTCGCAAGGTCATTCCGTCCTCTTTTAATTAATTAGCGCATTAATTAGAATGGGCCGATGACTGCCGCGACACCGCCCCGCCCCGCCCGCAAAACCGCCGTCCGCCGCGCGGGCCGGCCGGCGCGCGCCGCCGATCCCGCCGCCGCCCGCGCCCACCTGCTCGACACGGCCACCCTGCTGTTCGCGCGCGACGGCGTGGCGTCCACCACGCTGGCCGGCATTGCCAGGCACGCCGGCGTCACGCCGGCCATGCTGCACTACTACTTCAGCAACCGCGACGCGCTGCTCGACACCCTCGTGGCCGAGCGCCTGGTGCCGCTGATCCAGCACGTCTGGACCACGCCCGACACGGCGCCGGCCCCGGACGCCGCGCCGGACGAGGCAGCAAACGATGCAGCGGGCGCCGCCCGCGCCGCCGCGCGAGCCGCCGCGCTCGCCCGCATCACCGGCCTGGTGGGCCGCCTGATGGGCGCGGTGGCCGAGCGGCCCTGGCTGCCGCCGCTGTGGATCCGCGAAGTCATCAACGAAGGCGGCCATCTGCGCGAGCGCGTGCTGGCGCACCTGCCGCGCACCCACCTGCATGAATTCGCCGCGCTGATCGAACAGGGCCGCGCCGTCGGCCTCATCGCGCCCGGCGTCGAACCCCGGCTGGTATTCATCTCCATCCTCGGTCTCACCATGCTGCCGCTGGCCACCGCCCCGGTGTGGCGCCAGATCTGGCAGGGCGACGCCGACCACCTCGACCAGGCCGCGATCGCGCGCCACGCGGTCGCCCTTCTTACCGGCGGCCTGTTCGGCGCCGCGCCCGCCCCGGCACCCGCGCCACGGCGCCGCAAAGGAACGTCGTCATGACCCGTACGCGCACTGCCTCCACCGTGTGGCGCCGCCCCTGGCTGGCCGCGCTCTGTCTGCCGCTGCTGGCGGCCTGCACGCAGCAGCCCGACGGCGTGTTCCAGGGCTATGCCGAAGGCGAATTCGTCTATCTCGCCTCGGCCCAGCCCGGCCGGCTCGAGACGCTGGCCGTGCAGCGCGGCCAGCAGGTCGCGCAGGGCGCCGCGCTGTTCGCGCTCGACGACACGCGCGAGGCGGCCGCGCGCGCCGAGGCCCGCGCGCGTGGCGATGCCGCGCGTGCGCAGCTGCGCGACATCGGCACCGGCAAACGCCCCGCCGAGATCGACGTGGCGCGCGCCCAGCTGAACCAGGCCCGCGCCGAGGCCGGGCGCACCGATGCCCAGCTGGCGCGCGACACCGCCCAGTTCCGCATCGGCGGCATCGCGCGCCAGCAGCTCGACGACAGCCGCGCCGCCGCGCGCGCCAACCAGGCGCGGGTCCAGGAGTTGCAGGCGCAACTGGCCGTCGCCGAGCTGCCCGGGCGCGACCAGCAACAGGCCGCGCAATCCGCCGAGGTGGCCGCCGCCGAGGCCACGCTGGCCCAGGCCGACTGGACGCTGGCGCAGATGCGCGTGGCGGCGCCCGCCGCGGGCCTGGTCTACGACACGCTGTACCGCGTCGGCGAATGGGTGCCGGCGGGCAGCCCGGTGGTGCGGCTGCTGCCGCCCGCCAACATCAAGGTGCGCTTCTATGTGCCGCCCGCCGCGCTCGGGCGGCTCCAGGTCGGCCAGTCGGTGCAGCTGCGCTGTGACGGCTGCGGCGAGCCCGTCGCGGCGCGCGTGAGCTATGTGTCCAACGAGGCGGAATACACGCCGCCGGTGATCTACAGCCGCGACCGGCGCGAGAAGCTGGTGTTCCTGGTCGAGGCGCATCCCGCGCCCGCCGATGCGGCGCGACTGCATCCGGGCCAGCCGCTCGAAGTGAGCCTGCCATGAGCGGCGACGGCGCGGCGCCGCTGGTCATCGACGTGCACGGCCTGCACAAGCATTTCGGCGACAAGCACGTGGTCAACGACGTGTCGTTGCAGGTGCGGCGCGGCGAAATCTTCGGTTTTCTCGGCCCCAACGGCAGCGGCAAGACCACCTGCATCCGGCTGATGTGCGGCTTGCTCACGCCCGATGCCGGCAGCGGCACGTGCCTGGGCCACGACATCCTCACGGACAGCGCGCTGATCAAGCGCGAGGTCGGCTACATGACCCAGCGCTTCTCCTATTGGGAAGACCTCACCATCCGCGAAAACCTCGATTTCGTCGCGCGGATGTACGGCATGCGCAACCGGCGCGAGGCGGTCGACCAGGCGCTCGAACACCTGCGCCTGCAGAATCGTGCCGACCAGCTCGCCGGCTCGCTGTCGGGCGGCTGGAAGCAGCGCCTGGCGCTGGCCGCCTGCCTGCTGCACCAGCCGCAGCTGCTGCTGCTCGACGAGCCCACGGCCGGCGTCGATCCCACCGCGCGGCGCGACTTCTGGGAGGAGCTGCACGAGCTGGCCGCACGCGGCATCTCGGTGCTGGTCAGCACGCACTACATGGACGAGGCCGAACGCTGCCACAAGCTCGCCTACCTGGCCTATGGCCGACTGCTGGCGCAGGGCACGGCCGACAGCGTGATCGCCGACCAGCGGCTCTCGACCTGGGCGGTGCACGGCGACGACCTGGTGCCGCTGGGCCAGCGCCTGCGCGGCAGCCCCGGCGTGGCGCAGACCGTGGCCTTCGGCACGGCGCTGCACGTGAGCGGCACCGACGCCGCCCTGCTGGAGCGCACGCTGCGCGAGGCCACCCGACGCGACGGCCTGCGCATCGAGCCCATCGACACCAGCCTCGAAGACGTCTTCATCTATCTGATGAGCCAGGCGAGCGACAACTTCGACGCCGCCCGGGGAGCCCGGGCATGAGCCGCGAAGACCGCGCCGCCACCGGCTTTTCATGGGCGCGCTGGTGGGCCATGGTGCTCAAGGAATTCCTGCAGCTGCGGCGCGACCGCATCACCTTCGGCATGATCGTGGGCATGCCGCTGATCCAGCTCGCGCTGTTCGGCTATGCCATCAACACCGATCCCAAGCAGCTGCCCACCGCCGTGATCGCCGCCGACCAGAGCGAATTCACGCGCAGCTTCGTGGCCGCGATGCGCGCTTCCGACTACTTCAAGGTGGTCGACGAACTGCCCGACGAGGAGGCCGGCCGGGCCGCCCTGGCGCAGGGCCGCGTGCTGTTCGTGCTGACCATCCCCCCCGACTTCACGCGCCAGCTGCTGCGCGGCGAGAAGCCCGCGCTGCTGCTCGAGGCCGACGCCACCGATCCGATGGCGACCGGCATGGCGGTGGGCGCGGCCAGCCAGCTCGCCGCCAGCGTGGCCCGCACCGATCTCAAGGGCGTGCTGGCGCCGCTGGCGCCGGGCGCGCCGCCGTTCGAGGTGCGCGTGCACCGGCTCTACAACGAGGAGCAGGTCTCTCAGTACAACACCGTGCCGGGCCTGATGGGCGTGATCCTGTCGATGACGCTGGTGATGATGACGGGCCTGGCCATGACGCGCGAACGCGAGCGCGGCACCATGGAAAACCTGCTCGCCACGCCGGCCACGCCGCTGGAGGTGATGACCGGCAAGATCGTGCCCTACATCGTGATCGGGCTGGTGCAGGCCACCATCATCCTGCTGGCGGCGCGCCTGGTGTTCCACGTGCCGTTCGAGGGCAGCCTGGCCCTGGTCTACCTGACCAGCCTGCTGTTCGTGGCCGCCAACCTGACGGTGGGCATCACGCTGTCGTCGCTGGCGCAGAACCAGCTCCAGGCCATGCAGCTCACGATGTTCTACTTCCTGCCCAACATGCTGCTCTCGGGCTTCATGTTTCCGTTTCTCGGCATGCCCGGCTGGGCCCAGTTCCTCGGCAACCTGCTGCCCCTCACGTATTTCAACCGCCTCATCCGCGGCATCCTGCTCAAGGGCAATGGCTGGCCCGACCTCTGGCCCGACGTATGGCCGCTGCTGCTCTTCACCGTCGTCGTCATGACGCTGGCCGTGCGCTTCTACCGCCGCACACTGGACTGACCATGCACCGTCATCCCGCCCTGCACGCGCTCACGCCGCTGACCCTCGCGCTCCTGCTCGCAGGCTGCGCGGTCGGCCCCGATTTCGTGCCACCCGCGCCCGAGCCGGTGCCCTCCTACGCCGCCGGCGGCGACCCGGCCCAGGCCGGCACCGACCTGCAGCTGGCCGGCGGCGCGGCCATCGAGGCGCAATGGTGGACCCTGTACGGCTCGCCCGAACTCGACGCGCTGGTGCGCCAGGCCCTGGACGCCAGCCCCAGCCTGGCCGCCGCGCGCGCGCGCCTCGAACAGGCGCGCGAGAGCGTCAACGCGGAGGCGGGCTCGCGCCTGCTGCCCGCGGTCGACGCCGATGTCTCCGGCAAGCGCCAGAAGGTCGACCCCTCCGCGTATGGCGTGCCGGTGGCCGAGCCGCCCCCGCCCTTCACCCTCTACAACGCGCAGATCTCGGTGTCGTACACCCTCGACATCTGGGGCGCCAACCGCCGCGCCATCGAGAGCGCGGCCGCGGCCGCCGAACGCCAGCAGCACGAGCTCGACGCCGCCACGCGCACGCTCGCGGCCAATGTGGTGACCGCCGCGCTGCGGCTGGCCGGCACGCGCGAGCAACGCGCCGCGCTGCAGGCCGAGGCCGATGCGCAGGCGCAGCAGTTCGACATCATGCAGGCGCGCCTGCGGGCCGGCGGCGTGGCCGAACGCGACGTGTCCAGCCAGGCGGCGCTGCTGGCGCAGACCCGCGCCGGCCTGGCCCCGCTGCAACTGCAGGAAGATCAGTTGCGCCATCAACTATCCGTGTATCTCGGGCTCGCCCCGTCGGCGCCGCTGCCGCCGCTGCCGGACTGGCGCGCGCTGGCGCTGCCGGCCGAGATTCCGCTCGGCGTGCCGGCCGACCTCACGCGGCGCCGGCCCGATGTGCTGGCGGCCGAGGCGGCATGGCGCCAGGCCGCGGCCGACGTGGGCGTGGCCACCGCCAACCTGTACCCGCGCTTCACCCTCACCGGCGCCTTTGGTTCGCAGCGCACCCACGTGGGCGACGTGGCCGACGGCGTGAACGTCTGGAACCTCGGCCTGGGCCTGACCCAGCCGCTGTTCCAGGGCGGTGCGCTGCGCGCCCGCAAGCGCGGCGCGGAGGCGGCCTATCGCGCGGCGGCGGCCGACTACCGCGACACCGCGCTGCAGGCCATGCAGCAGACCGCCGACGCGCTGCGCCAGCTGGAACGCGACGCCCAGGCGCTCGCGCAGCAACGCGCGGCCGAGCAGGCGGCGGCGCATGCGCACGCGATCGCGCAGGCGCAGTGGCGGCTCGGCGGCATCAGCGAACAGGTGCTGCTCGACGCGCAGCGCGATGCCCTGCGCACGCGCCAGGCACGCCTGCAGTCCGAGACCGCGCGCTACACCGACAGCGCGGCGCTGATGCATGCGCTGGGCGGCGACTGGCGCGCCGACGACGGCCCCGCGCGCTGAGCCGCGCGGCTATGATGAGGCCTCCGACGCGCGCCGCCCGCGCGTCATCCCTCATTCTTCGGTAGATGCACCATGACCGACGCCGCCTCCCCGCTCGCCCCCGAACTGATCGCGCTGCTGCGCACGCCCATCGCCTCGCCGCGCCAGCGCGACACCCCCGACGCGTTCTTCAGCCGGCCCGAGATCTCGGCGCTCTACCAGCAGGCCCAGGATCCCGAGCAGTCGCGCGAGGTGTTCCTGGCGCTGGCCGACCTGCTGCCCAGCCTGCACCCCAACCGCGCCGCGCTGATCGCCCTGATCGGCGGCGCGCTGGTCGAAGACGGCGCCGATCCGACGCTGCTGTTTCCGGCCTGCCACACGCTGCTGTCGCGCTGGCTGGTCGAGCTCGAGCCCTTCTGCGCCAGCGAGGTGGAAGACGACGACGAAGAGGTCGACCCGGCCGACCGCGCGGCCTGGCAGGCGGCGCAGCAACGCCTGCGCGAGCTGCCCGAGGATGAGCGCAGGGAGGTGGAAACGCTGCAGCAGGCCGTGGAGCTGCTCGTGCTGCCCATGATGGCCATGGCGCTGCGCGACGAGCGCAACCACGCCGAGCTGATCGCCGACCGCCCGCTGCAGGAGCGCCTGCACGCCCAGAGCACCAACGACGCCCTGCCCTTCGAGCAGCTGCACTATCTCTGGCTGGCCTCCTGCATGTCGTACGAAGACGAGCTGGTGGTGGTGCTGCCCGCCAGCAACAGCGGCTTCGTGGCGCGCGCGCATGCGGTCAACAACAGCTTCCACGCCTTCACGCTGCTGCAGCAGCTGATCCACGAACACGCGCAGGCGCTGGGCGTGCGCGACGAGATCGTGGCCCGCCGCGCCGAGATCATGGCGCGCATGGCCGACGGCCACGACAGCGACAACGCCGACTTCCTCTGGCTGCAGGCGCACGCTTTCTCCAAGGGCGAACTGGCCAACGAGATGGCCTGGGCCTGGGGCGAGGCGCCGCTGCGCGACAACGCCAGCCGCAACGGCAGGCGCGTGCTCATCGCGCTCGACAAGCCCGAGGGCTGCCAGCGCCAGTGGTCGGGCTTCACCGGCGCCTGCCACGGCGCGCAGAACCCGCACGTGGTGTTCAAGCGCTACCTCACGCCCGACGAGGTGCAGGCCTACCTGGCCTGACGCGCGCGCGGCCGTCGCCGCGCCGGCGTTCGAGGCGGCCGCAAGACCGCGCCGGCCACGCTCACGCCGCATCCCAACCTCGTGGCCCCCTGTCCAGCGCGCGCCGTGGCGCTAGGCGGCGCAACGGGACGAGTCCAGAATATGCGCTTCGCGTCTTCTCTGCTGCGCCGCCCATGCACACCGCCCTGCCCGCCGAACCCTACGCCCCGCGCCGCATCGCCGCCCTGGCGCCGTGGCACGGCCCGACGCACACGCTGAAGGTCTATGCGATCCAGCGCGATCCGGATCCCGCGGTGCCGATGCTGACCGCGGCGCAGGCGGACGCCGCGCGCGCGGCGGCGCTGGACGCGCTCGAGCGCCACGCCGGCGGCGAGCGCGACCACGGCCTGGGCTTCGCCATCGTGCACGTCGGCGAAGAGGCGGTGTGGCTGCTGGTGGACTGGTGGATCTCGGGCGGCATCGTGTGCCAGCGCATGCTGTCGGCGCCGCTGTCGCGGCCCGGCGTCTTCGCGCCGGTGCAGGCGCCCGCGCTGGCCTGCGTGTGGGAGCTGGTGGTCACCGCGCACGAGCGCGAGGCGTGGGTGCGGCACATGCTGTGCGCCGCGCCCGACCCCGCGGCCTGGCTGGCCGACCGGCTCGCCGACGGCGCCTACTGAGCCGGGCGGCTCATTCGTACTGCTTGCCTTGCGCCAGCAGCTCGGGCGTGCCGATCAGGGTATTCAGGCCGTCGAAATCCAGCATGCGGTCGCGCCACGGCTGCGTGCTGCCGTGCGTGCGCAGGCTGCCGTAGTAGGCCTGCAGCATGTGGGCCACGGCGCGCGAGGTGCCGCCGGGGAAGATCACGATGCGAAAGCCGCGCTCGCCCAGCGCCTGCGCGCTCTCGACCGGGGTCTGGCCGCCCTCCACCATGTTGGCCAGCAGCGGCACGCGCTCGGCGAAGCGCGCGCAGGCCGCGTCGAGCTGGGCCTCGGTGCGCAGGGCCTCCACGAACAGCGCATCGACGCCGCATTCGAGATAGCGCTCGGCGCGCTCCAGCGCGGCATCCAGCCCCTCCACCGCGAGCGCGTCGGTGCGCGCCAGGATCAGCGTATGCTCGCGCGCGTCCACGGCCGCGCGCAGCTTGCCGCACATCTCGGCCACGGGCACCACCGTCTTGCCGGCCAGGTGGCCGCAGCGCTTCGGGAAGCCCTGGTCCTCGAGCTGGATCATGGCCGCGCCCGCGCGCTCGAAGCCGCGCACGGTGCGCTGCACGTTGAGCGCGTTGCCGAAGCCCGTGTCGCCGTCCACGATGACCGGCGTGGCGACCCGCTCCGTGATGCGCGCCAGCGTGTCGGCCACCTCGGAGTACGTCGTCAGGCCCACGTCGGAGCGGCCCAGCCGCGAATACGCGATCGAGGCGCCCGACAGATACAGCGCATCGAAACCCGCCTGTTCGGCGATCAGCGCCGACAGCGCATCGTAGACACCGGGCGCGAGCACGGTCTGCCCGGCATCCAGTTTTTGCTTCAACAACGACACAGTCATCATGCCCTCATGGGATGGCGCGGCAGGCTGCCCTCGGCAAGCCGCCGCTTCAACAGATTCATCAGTCCACCGGCGCGCACCATGTCGAGCAGGAAGCCCGGCACCTCGGCGCACGGCAGCGCATCGCCGCTGGCGCGCAGCACCAGGCGGCGTTCCAGGTCGAGCGTGACCGCCTCGCCCTCCGCGATCTCGCCGGCGCGCTCGCACGTGATCAGCAGCAGGCCCACGTTGAAGGCGTTGCGGAAGTACAGCCCGTTGAAATTGGGTGCGATCACGGCCGCCAGGCCCAGGTGCACCAGCGCGGCGGCCGCCTGCTCGCGCGACGAGCCGATGCCGAAGTTGGCGCCCGCCACCAGCACGTCGCCCGGCCGCACCTCGGCCGCGAATTCCGGCCGCACCCCCTGCAGGCAGTGGCGCGCGATCTCCTCGATGCCGAACTTCATGTAGGCGCCGGGCGCGAGCTGGTCGGTGTCCACGTCGGCGCCGACGCGCCAGGCGCGATGTTGCGTGGGCGCGCTCATGCCAGCACCTCGCGCGGGTCGGTGATGCGGGCGGTGAGCGCGGCGGCGGCCACCGAATACGGCGAGGCCAGGTAGACCTGCGCCGTCTCCGATCCCATGCGGCCTTTGAAGTTGCGCGCGGTGGTCGAGATCACGTTGGCCCCTTCGGGGATCGAGCCGCCATAGCCGGAACAGGCGCCGCACGAGGTCGGCAGCACCTGCGCGCCGGCCTGCACCAGCACGTCCATCACGCCCTCCTCCTGCGCCTGGCGCTGGTCGCGCCGGCTCGCGGGCGCCACCATCAGCGTCACGCCGCCCGCCACGCGGCGGCCCTTGAGCACTTCGGCCGCGGCGCGCAGGTCTTCGAGTTTGGCGCCGGTACAGGCGCCGATGTAGCCCGCCTGGATCGGGGTCGGCGGATAGTCGCCCACCGGCGCCGCGTTGGCCGGACTGTGCGGCGCCGCCACCTGCGGCGCGAGCGTGTCAGCGTCGAAGGCATGCAGCTCGACCTCGGCATCCGCGTCGGTGCGCCAGTGCGCCAGCTCGAGCTCGCGCGCGCCGGCCACGCCGGCGGCGTGCAGATAGTCGAGCGTGGTCTGGTCGGGCGCGACCAGGCCCACCTGCGAGCCGAGCTCGGCCGACATGTTCGAGAGCGTCATGCGCTCCTGCATCGACAGCGCCCGCACCGCTTCGCCACAGAACTCGACCGCCTGGTAGCGGCCGCCGTTCATGCCGAAGCGCCCGATCATGGCCAGCGCCATGTCCTTGGCGGTGACGCCGGCGCGCAGCCGGCCGTCCCAGCGCATCGCGAGCGTCTGCGGCACCTGCACCCAGATCTCGCCGCTCGCCACCACGCCCAGCATCTCGGTGCTGCCGATGCCGAACATATAGGCGCCGAACGCACCGCCGGTGGGCGAATGCGAATCGCCGCCGACGCAGAACATGCCGGGGCGGATATGGCCGTGCTCGGGCACCACCACGTGGCAGATGCCCATCGAGTCGTACACGTGCGGCAGGGCCTGCTCGCGCGCCCAGTCGCGCGCGATCCGCACGATGCGGCGCGACTCGTCGTCGGCCTCGGGCACGTAGTGGTCCATCACCAGCACCACCTTGTCGCGATCCCACAGGCCGGTGCCTAGCGCCTCCAGCATGGGCGCGAGGCGGCGCGGGCCGCTGGAATCATGGAACATCGCCAGATCGACGCGGCAGGTGAGGATCTCGCCCACCTGCACCGCGGCGCGGCCGCTGGCCGCGGCCAGCAGCTTCTGGGCCAGGGTCTGTTTGGACATGACGGAATCGCCTTGGTCGTGGGAGGGTCTCAGGCGCGCGCGGCGCGCGGGCGTGCCGCGGGCTTGCGCGGCCGCGCGTCGGGATCCGAGCCGGAGGGCAGCCAGTGCGGCTCGCCCTGCGTCTCGTGCGCCTGCATGGCCATCCGGTATTCGTAGCGGTCGGGGCGGTACAGCGCGTGCAGCGCCTCCACCGGCCGGCCGCTGTCGTCGCGCACCAGGCGGCGCAGGCTGAGCAGCGCCGAACCCACCGGCACGCCCAGCGCCTCGGCGGCCTGCGGGTCGGCCAGCACGGCCGAGATCGCCTGCTCGGCGCGTGCCACGCGCACGCCCAGTTCGCGGAAGATCGCCAGCAGCGGGCGGCTGCCGAGATCGGCCTTCCTGATGCGCGCGCCGATGTCGCCCGGCACGAAGGTCTCGAGATAGGAGAACGGCACGCCCTCGTAGCTGCGCACCCGCAGCGCGCGCTGCACCGGCTCGCCCACCGCCAGCGCCATGCGCGCGGCCACCGCCGGCGTGGCGGGCAGCGTCTCGAAGGCGAGCAGGCGCGCCTGTGTCTGCATGCCCATGTTGGCCAGGTGCTGCATCAGCGCGTCGATGTCGGAGGTGGGCTGCGGCGCATCGACCCAGCCGCGCTCGACCACGAAGGTGCCGCGGCCCTGGCGCCGCTCGATCAGCCCGTCGCCCTCCAGCGCATCGAGCGAACGCCGGATGGTGAGGCGCGACACGCCGTATTCGGCGGCCAGCGCATTCTCGCCGGGCATGGGCTGCTGCGCCGGAAATCCGCCCGCGGTCAGCCGCTGCTTGAGCAGCAGATAGACCTGGTGATACAGCGGCAGGGGATTCTTGGACACGGGCGACTCCAGGGTTGGGACGCGGCGATCAGTCGATCGTCGCGCCGGTGAACTTCACGATCTCGGCATAGCGGGCGATGTCTTCCTTCACGAAGGCACCGAGCGCCTCGGGGGTGCTGCTGACGGCGGTGGCCGACTCGGCCTCCAGCAGGCGGCGGAACTCGGGCGTGTCGACCGCCTTGCGCGCCGCGCCGTTGAGCGTGGCCAGCACCTCGGGCGAAAGACCGGCCGGGCCGAACATCGCAAACCATGCATTGGACTCGAAACCCTTGATCGTGTCACCGATCGGCGGCACGTTCGGGAACGGCGGCAGCGGCTTGGGGCTGGTCACGCCCAGCGCCTTGAGCGCGCCCGACTTCATGTGCGGCTGCGCGTTGAGCGTGCTGGCGATCATCATGTCGACCTGGCCGCCGAGCAGATCGGTGATGGCCGGCGCGGTGCCCTTGTACGGCACGTTGAGGATGTCGAGCCCCGACATCATCTTCATGCGCTCGCCCGCCATGTGCAGCGACGAACCCAGCGCGCCGATCGCCATCGTGTACTTGCCCGGGTGCGCCTTCACTTCCTTGACGAACTCCGGCATGGTCTGCGCCGGGAAATCCTTGCGCGTGACCAGCACGCTGGGCACGTTGGCCAGCATGCTGACCGGCGTGAAGTCCTTGACCGGATCGAACGGCAGGTTGCGGTAGAGCGAGGCATTGATCGAGAAGCTGGTGAAGGTCACCAGCAGCGTGTTGCCATCGTTCTTGCTCTTGGCCACGTAGTCGGCGGCGATGTTGCCGCCCGCGCCGGGGCGGTTCTCGACCAGGACCGTGCGCTTGAGCGACTGGCTCATGTGCTGGCCGATGCTGCGGGCCACGGTATCGGTGGTGCCGCCGGGCGGCGCGCCCACCACCAGCCGGATCGGGGCCTCCTGCGCGAAGGCGGAGAGGCTGAGGGCGCCGGCCGCGAGGGCGCAGCCGGAAAGCAATCGACGAAGCGGGGCCAAGGTTTGTCTCCTGGTATGTTGTATTGATATGAATACAAGTGTACCGGCAGCACGGCGCCGCACGCAACCCTGCGATCCGCGGCCCACGATCCGCATCCCGCAACGCGCTACCCGCAAACGGCAACCCGCAGACGACAAACGGCAAACGGCAGCGTGAACGCCGTGACTCGCGCCTCACCCGTCCGCCCCATCAAAAGGGCCGGGCCCGCCGCCATGGCGTCGGCCCGGCCCCCGGCCGGCGGGTCGTGCGGACACGCCGCATCCGCCGCCTCACTCCGGCTTGATGCCGGCCTCCTTCACCACCTTGCCCCACTTGTCCAGGTCCGACTGGATCACGGCCGCGTACTGCTGCGGCGTGCCGCCCTGCACCTCGATGCCGGCGGCCTCCAGCTTGCTGCGCACGTCGGGCAGCTTGAGCGCGGCGTTGATCTCCTTGTTGAGGCGATCGACGATGTCCTTGGGCGTGCCGGCCGGCGCCAGGAAGCCGCCATTGGTGTTGGCGTCGTAGGTTTTGAAGCCCTGCTCGGCGGCAGTCGGCACGTCCGGCAACGCCGACGAGCGCTTGGCCGTGGACACCGCGAGCGCGCGCACGTTCTTCGCCCGCACCTGTTCCTGGATGGCGCTGACGGTGTCGATGTAGAGCGTGGTGCGGCCGGCCAGCAGGTCGGGATGCGCCGCCGACGAGCCCTTGTACGGCACCAGCAGCATCGGCGCGCCGCTCACCATGCGGAACATCTCCGCGGCCATCTCCTGCGCGCTGCCGCGGCCCGAGGTGGCCACCTTGGCGTCGTCCGGGTGGGCCTTGAGCCAGTCCACCAACTGCGGCAGCGTGTCGGCCGGGATCTTGGGATAGATCGCGAACACCAGCGGGATCTCGTGCGTGTAGACGATGGGCGCGAAGCTCTTCTGCGGATCCCAGCCGAGGTTCTTGAACAGATACTTGTTGATGTTGTGGCTGCCGCCCACAATGCCGATGGTGTAGCCGTCGGGCTTGGCATTGGCGAGCAGCTCGGTGCCGAGGTTGTTCGACGCGCCTGGCCGGTTGTCCACGATCACCGGCTGGCCCAGCGTGCCGGCCAGCTTCTCGCCCACCACCCGCGCGATCAGGTCGATGCCGCCGCCCGGCGGGGCCGGCACGATGATCTTCACCGGCCGGTTGGGATAGGCGTCGGCCGCGGCCGCCAGGCCGGGCGCGAGCGCCAGGAGCGCGCTCAGGGCGAGCGCCTTGCTCAGGGTTCCGTTCTGCATGGTTGTCTCCGTATGGTTGATGTTCAACTCTGTTGGAAGCCCCGGCCGGTACACATGCAGACCCCGGCCGGGGAGGCGGCCTCAACCGCGCCCGACGAAGGGCATGGCGCTGGCCATGATGGTCATGTTCAGGACGTTGGCGGACAGCGGCAGCGCCGCGACGTGGCGCACCGCGTCGGCGACGTGCTGCGCCTCCATCATCGGTTCGGGCGCGGTCGTGCCGTTGGCCTGCAGCACGCCGCGCGTCATGCGCTCCGACAGCTCGGTGAGCGCGTTGCCGATGTCGATCTGGCTCGCCACGATGTCGAACTGCCGCCCATCCAGCGCCAGCGCCTTGGTCAGGCCGGTCACCGCGTGCTTGCTGGCCGTGTAGGGCGCGGTGAAGGGGCGCGGCGTATGGGCCGAGATCGAGCCGTTGTTGATGATGCGGCCGCCCTGCGGCGACTGGCGCCGCATCAAACCGAACGCGGCGCGCGCGCATAGATACACGCCGGTGACGTTGGTGTTGATCACGCTGAACCACTTCTCCAGCGGCAGTTCGTCCATCGGCACGGCGGGCGCGTTCACGCCGGCATTGTTGAACAGCAGATCGAGCCGGCCGTAGCGCGCCTCGATCTGGCGGAACAGCGCCTCGACGCTCGCGGGATCGGTCACGTCGGTCGGGACGGCCAGCGCCTGCTGGCCGCGGCCTTCGGCCTCGGCCTGCAGTGCCTGCAGGGGTTCGGCGCGGCGGCCGGCCAGCACCACGGTCCAGCCATCGTCGAGCAGGCGCAGCGCGGTGGCGCGGCCCACGCCGCTGCCGGCGCCGGTAACCAGGGCAATACGGGTGTTGCTGTTCAAGATCTGACTCCAGGAAGAAGAAGGGATTCGTCAGGCGCACGCCGGCGCCAGGGTCGGCGTGGCGATGCGGGCCGGCGTCTGCGCCGCGGCCACCGTCATCGTGATCGCGCCGATGCCGTCCACGCCGGCCGCGAGCACATCGCCCGGCAGCAGCGCCGCGACACCGGCCGGCGTGCCGGTGTAGATCAGGTCGCCGGGCTGCAGCGCCACCGAGCGCGACAGCATCGCGATCAGGGCCGGCACCGGCCAGAGCAGGTCGGCGATGTCGGCACGCTGGCGCACCTCGCCGTTCACCGCCAGCCAGATCGCGCCGCGCTGCGGATGGCCGCAGACGGCCGCCGGCACGATGGCCGTGCACGGCGCGGAATGGTCGAAGGCCTTCGCGGCCTCCCAGGAATTGCCGGCGCGCTTGGCGGCCTGCTGCAGGTCGCGCCGCGTCAGGTCCAGCCCCACCGCGTAGCCGTAGACGTGGCGCAGGGCCGCACCGGCCTCGATGTCGGCGCCGCCCTGACCGATCGCCACGACCCATTCGACCTCGTGGCAGAAGTCCTCGGTCTGCGGCGGATAGGGCAAGGCGCCGGCGGCCGGCACCACCGCGCTGGCGGGCTTCATGAACCAGCCCGGCATCTCGCGCGGCGCGGGCTCGCCGGGCTGCCAGCGATAGTTGCGCCCGATGCAGAACACCCGCGCGACCGGAAAGCGCGCCTCGCTGCCCTGCACGGGCAGCGACGGGACGGCGGGCGGGGCGATGACGAAATCGTGCGACATGACGCGCTCCCGGCGGCTCAGGTGGTCAGGCTCAGGGCGGGCCGCTCGCCGGCGAGGGCCTGCGCGATGCCTGCCAGCACCATCTCGCCCATCGCGTGGCGCGTCTCCCAGGTGGCGCTGGCGCGATGCGCCTGCAGCACCGTGGCCTCGGACGCGCGCAACGTCTCGGGCACGTTCGGCTCGTCGACGAACACGTCCAGGCCCGCGCCGGCGATGCGGCCGGCCGCGATGGCCGCGCACAGGTCCGGCTCGTTCACCAGCCGTCCGCGCGCCACGTTCACCAGATAGCCGCGCGGCCCGAGCGCCTCCAGCACGGCGGCATCCACGATGCCCTCGGCCTTGTCCGCCGCCGCGCACAGCACCAGCGCATCCGACTGGCGCGCCAGCCCGACCAGGTCGGGCACGAAGGCGTGCGGCACATCCTCCATCGCGCGCAGGTCGGTGTAGGCCACCGGGCAGGCGAAGCCCGCCAGCCTGGCCGCCACCGCGCGGCCCACGCGGCCCATGCCCACGATGCCCACGCGCATGCCGCTCACGCGCCGCGCCAGCGGAATCGCACTCGGCTGCGGCTGCCGCACCCAGGTGCCCTCGCGCACGAAACGATCCACCGCCACCAGATTGCGGCAGGCCGCGATCAGCAGCCCCACCGCGAGGTCGGCCACGTCTTCGGTGAGCGCGCCCAGCGTGGCCGTGACCGGCAGGCCACGCTCGCGGCAGTAGGCCAGATCGACGGCGTCGGTGCCCACGCCGTTGACCGCCACCACCTTGAGCGCGGGCAGGCGCTCGAGCATGGCGCGCGAGATGCCGGTGTGCCCGCCGGTGATGACGGCGGCGATGCCGGCGCCGTGTGCGCGCAGCCAGGCCTCGGGATCGGCCTGTTCGAACAGGCGATGCACGGTGTAGCGCGCCGCCAGCGCGTCGTTGATCGCGGGGATCAGGATCGGATTCAGTTGCAGGACCTGGTGCTTCATGCCATACGCCATCGAAGTGAACGGAGACCGTGCTTCTTTGTGGAAGTCCTCGGCCTTCAGAAGTGACTTCATGGTATGAATACATTGATTGATATGGCAATATTGATCTTCAAAATCAACATATAACCCCGAGGCGACCCCATGGGCTCCTGGATGACGATGGCCGAGGCGTGCGAACGGCTCGGCGTGCGGCCGCAAACGATCTATGCCTACGTGAGCCGCGGCAAGCTCGAGACGATGGCCGACCCGGCCGACTCGCGCCGCAGCCTCTATCGCAGCGACGACGTCACGGGGCTGGCGCGGCGCAAGCAGGCCGGCCGCAAGCACGAAACCCTGGCCGCCAACACGCTGTTCGGCGCCGAGCCCAGCATCCCGACCGCGGTCTCCGCCTTCCTGCGCCATCAGCTGTACTACCGGGGGCGGGACGCGGTCGCGCTCGCCGCCGAGGCGCCGCTCGAGGCGGTCGCGCAATTGCTGTGGGAAGCCGAGCAGCCGGTGGACTTCGCCAGCGCCGCGCCGCCCGCGATCCGCACGCCGGGACGCGCCGCCGCGTTCACGCTGCTGGCCGCGCTCGCCGCAAACGGCCACTCCACGCACGGCCGCGCGCGCCGCGTGCTGCACCTCGAAGGCCAGACCCTGGTGGGCCAGCTGGCGCGCGCGTTCGGCGCGCAGCCCGGTGTTGCGCCGCTGCATCGCCGCTTCGCGCAGGGCTGGCAACTGGCCGCGCGCCACGCCGACCTGCTGCGCACCGCAATGGTGCTGCTGGCCGACCACGAGCTCACGAGTTCGGCCTTCTCCACCCGCATCGCCGCGTCCACCGGGGCCTCGCTGCCGGCCTGCCTGCTGGCCGGCCTCACCACGCTGTCGGGGCCGCTGCACGGCGATGCCTCCGGCCGGGTGCAGGCGCTGTTCAACGAGGTCGAGCGGCAGGGCGAGGAGCAGGTGCTCGCGCATCATCTGTCCACCGGCCAGCCGCTGGCCGGCTTCGGCCACCACCTCTATCCCGATGGCGATCCGCGCGCCGCCGCGCTGCTGGCGCGCTTCACGCCGCCCAAGGCACTGGCACGCTTCATCGACAAGGCCGCGCAGCTCACCGGCCAGCCGCCCAACATCGACGTGGCGCTGGCCGCGATGGCCGCGCACCTGAAGCTGCCGGCCGACGCGATCTTCGGCCTGTTCGCCACCGCCCGCAGCGTGGGCCTGCTTGCCCACTGCCTGGAGCAGCTCAGCGTGGCGCAGGTGATCCGGCCGCGCGGGCGCTACGTGGGCCCGGCGCCGGCGCCATCCGCCTGAATGCGGCAGCGCGCGCACCACGATGGGGCGCGCGGGCTTTGTACCAATCTGTGACGCCGCCCGCAGGGGCTTGCACGTGCGCGCCGGCACCCGCGACGGGCCGCGAAACGTTTATGATCGAAGCGCGCACGACTCCCCGGTGCGGCAACGTTTCGCGGCACTCATGCGGTATCGACTTCCCCCCTTGAATTCCCTGCGCATCTTCGAGGCCGTGATGCGGCACGGCTCCATACGCCAGGCGGCGGGCGAGCTCTGCCTCACGCCCCAGGCGGTGAGCCAGCAGCTCAAGCAGCTCGAGGCGCACCTGGAGCAGCAGCTGTTCCAGCGCGACGTGCGCAGCCTCAAGCCCACCGCGGCCGCCCACACCTTCTACATGCACGTGCGCGACGGCCTCGACCGCTTCGCCGACGGCGTGCAGGCGGTGCAGGTTTCACCCGAGCGGCCGCGGCTCTCGCTCTACGTCAGCCCCTACTTCGCCACCGAATTCCTGGTGCCGCGCCTGGGCCAGTTCACCGCCGCCACGCCCGATCTCGACCTGCGCATGGCCGTGGGCGTGGAACCGGTCGACCTCGACGCGCAGAACCTCGACGCCGCCATCCACTGGCACTATCAGGCACCGGCCGGCTTCGCCGAGGTGCCGCTGCTCGACGACCTCAAGGTGCTGGTGGCCACGCCCAGCCTGCTCGAACGCCAGCCGGTCGACACTCCGCGCGACCTGCTGTCGCACAACGTGATCTCGTCGCTGGTGGCCAATTCGCTGTGGGAAGACACGCTCAACCTGCTCGACGTGCACGAGCGCAGCACCCAGTCGATCATGCGCCTGCACACCCATGCCGCCATGATGGAGGCCGTGCTGGCCGGGCTCGGCGTGGGCTTCATCTCGTATGCTGACGCGGTGCGCGGCGTGGCGGCGGGCCGGCTGGTCGCGCCGTTCGGCATGGACCTGCTCAAGCGGCTCGCGCCGCGCCAGATGCCGCGCTTCAGCCTGCTGGTGCGGCCCGACCAGCATTACTCGCCGGTGCTGCGCCAGTTCACGCGCTGGCTGCTCGAAGACGTCTGCACCGAGGCCGTCACCGGGTACGTCTCGACCTGCCGCCAGGCCCCCGAAGAGGAACCCGACGGCATGGCCCTGTTGCCTCACGCCTGATTCAATCCGGACGCGCGGCGTCGCCCGGCATGGGCTGGCCGGTGCGGTCGCGCGCGGCCAGCAGCGCCACGATCCCGACCGCCGCGCCCAGCATCAGGTAGTACGCCGGCACCATGGGGTTGCCGGTGCGCTGGATCAGCCAGGCGTTGATCATCGGCGCGGTGCCGGCGAACAGCGCGACCGACACGTTGTAGCTGATGGCCATGCCCGAGAAGCGCACCTTGGTGTCGAACAGCGCGGGCACCGCCGCGAAGATGCAGCCCAGCAGCGCGGCCAGGCACAGGTTGAGCACCAGCAGCGACATCACCTTGATGACGTAGCTGCCGTCGGCCAGCCAGTGAAAGCACGGCAGCGCCAGCAGCAGGATGCCCACGCTGCCCAGCAGCATGGTGGCCTTGCGCGTGATCCGGTCGGCCAGCAGCCCCATCACGGGAATCATCGCGATCAGGAACAGCTGCGGTCCGAGCGACAGCAGGAAGCTGTCGCCGGCCTGCATGGTGAGCGTGTTGGTCAGATAGGTGGGGATGTAGGTGGTCACCGTGTACAGCGTGACGTTGGTCACGATGATGAAGCCGCACGACTGCAGCAGCTCGGCGCGGTGGGTGGAAAACAGATGCCCCCAGCTCGACTTCGGATGCGACTCGCGGTTGTCGCGCACGGCCTCGAAGGCCGGCGTCTCTTCGAGCCGGTTGCGGATGTACAGGCCGATGGCACCGAGCGGCAACGCCAGCAGGAACGGCACGCGCCAGGCCCACTCGACGATCTGGTCGGCGCTGAAGAACTGCGTGAGCACCGTGGTGATGGTGGCGCCGAACGCGAAGCCGCTGATGCAGCCCACCTCGATCCAGCTCGTCACGGCCGTGCGGCGGCGGTCGCCGCAGTACTCGGCCACGAAGATCGCCGCGCCGCTGCCCTCGCCGCCGGCGGAGATGCCCTGCAGCAGGCGCAAGACCACCAGCAGGATGGGCGCCGCGATGCCGATGGTCTGGTACGACGGCACCAGCCCGATCGCGAAGGTGGCCACCGCCATCATCAGGATGGTGACGGTCAGCACCTGCTTGCGGCCGAAGCGGTCGCCGATGGGCCCGAAGATGAAGCCGCCGAAGGGCCGCGCGAAGAACGCGACCGCGAAGGCCGCCAGCGAGGCGATCAGCTGCACGCCGGGTTCGCTCGACGGAAAGAACACCTTGCCCAGCACCGCGGCCAGATAGCCGTACACCGAGAACTCGAACCACTCGACGAAGCTGCCCACCACCGATGCCAGCACCACGCGGTTGAGCTCCTGCTTGCTCACCTGACGCGGTGCGGCCGGCGCCATGGCGGCGTCGGGGCCTGCACCGGCATGCGCCGGCGCTGCTGCATGTATCACGTTGGTATTCATTGGTTTTTCCCCTGGTTATGGTTGCGCGGCACCCCTGAGTTCGCCTGGGTGCCGCGCCCGTTTCCGCGCGCTCAGTCGAACGCGTGCGGATAATCCCGGCGTGCCTGGGCCTCCGAGATGTAGCCGTAGCTCACGTCGCGCAGCACGAGTTCGCGCGGCCGCTCGGCCGGCTTGCCGAAGCCGCCGCCGCCCGGCAGGTCCAGCACCAGGCGCAGCCCTTCGGTGATGCGCTGCGTGCCCTTGGCCTTCATTGCCGTGCCGTCGCTCATGCCGACCTTGCCGGCGCCGCCCTCGCCGCCGCCCTGGTGGCCGCGCGCCGGGAAGTCCACGCGGTCGAACATGGCGTTGAGCGAAAACTGCCAGCCTTCGTGCGCGCCGATCTCGATGCGCTGGCCCAGCCCGCCGCGCCAGCGCCCGGCGCCGCCCGAGTCGGGCCGCAGCTCCTTGCGCCAGACCACGATGGGGCCGATGCTTTCGGTCACCTCCGAAGACATGGTGTGCACGCCGCTCGGGAAGGCGGTGGCCGAGAGGCCGTCGCTGGCCGGACGCGCGCCGGTGCCGCCGGTGTTGAAGATCAGCATCTCGTGGCGCGCCTGGCGGTTGTCGGCACGCGTGCCCTGGAAGCGCATCTGCAGGTTCCACAGCGCGCTCGCGCCTTCGGCCGGGATCAGGTCCGGGCGGAACGTCTGCAGCGCGCCGAGCACCACGTCGGGGATCAGGTGGCCCAGCACGTGACGCACCGCCACCGGCGCCGGGCGCGGCGCGTTGAGGATGCAGCCCTCGGGCGCACTGATTTCGAACGGCAGCAGCGAGGCCCAGTTGTTGGGGATGTCGGGCGCGATGGCGCACTTCAGCGCATAGCAGGCGTAGGCCTTGGTGTAGGTGAGCGGCACGTTGATGCCGTAGCGGCTCGGGCCCGAGGTGCCGGTGAAGTCGGCGTACATCGTGCCGTCCTTCGCCTCCACCGCCACGCGCAAATCGATCGGATGCTCGTAGCCGTCGACCCGCATCTCGTACTGCTGCCGGCCGGCCGCGAGCGCGGCGATGCGCTCGCGCGTGGCGCGCTCGCTGTGGCTGAAGATGAAGCCGGCGAGCTCCTGCAGGTCGGGCAGGCCGAACTCGTCCATCATCGATTCGAGGCGGCGGCGGCCGGTGTCATTGCACGCCACCAGCGAGTGGAAGTCGCCCACCACCTGGTCCTGCTCGCGCACGTTGGTGCGCAGCAGCTCGACCAGATCCTCGTTCAGCACGCCCGCCTGGTAGAACTTCATCAGCGGAATGCAGATGCCCTCTTCATAGACCTCGCCGGCGTCCGGGCCGAAGCCGCGGCCGCCGATGTCCACCACGTGCGCGGTCGAGGCGAAGTAGGCGATCAGCCGGGGCGCGCCGCCGGCCTGGCTGCGGAACACCGGCGTCACCATCGTGATGTCGTGCAGATGGCCGGTGCCCATCCAGGGGTCGTTGGTCACCAGCACGTCGCCCGGCACCAGGCTGTCGCCGAACCTGGCGACGAAGTGGCCCACCGACTCGGCCATCGAATTGACGTGGCCGGGCGTGCCGGTCACGGCCTGGGCGATCATGCGGCCCTGCGCGTCGAACACGCCGGCCGACAGGTCGCCCGCCTCGCGCACGCTGGTGCAGAACGCGGTGCGGATCAGCGTGAGGGCCTGCTCTTCGACCACCGCGATGAGCCGGTTCCACATGATCTGCTCGCGGACACGGATTTGCTCGCTCATCTCAGGCACCCTTCTGTTGTTGGCGTTGAATCAGCAGGCAGCCGTCCTGTTGCAGGATCAGGCTGAAGTCCGGGCTGACATAGGTGGAGGTTTCCTTCTCCGTGACGATCAGCGGGCCCCGCAGGCGCGTGTCGGGCGGCAGGCTGGCGCGGTCGTAGATGGCGCAGTCCAGGTACTTCCCGGCCTTGGCATCGAACACCTCGCGGCTGTCGATCGGCGGGCAGCTCTGGCGCGTGGCGTCGGCGCCGCCGGTGCTGGCCTCGACGCGCTCGGGTGCGACGGCCTCGCTGCGCAGCGACAGCGCCCAGCTCACCACCTCCACGTCGAGCCCCGCCACCTCGTGGCCGAACAGCTGCGTGTAGGCGCGCACGAAGTTCGCGCGCAGTTGCTCCAGGCGCGCCGCATCGAGCTCGCCGTCGGGCGCATCGACCGGGATCTCCCAGCCCTGGCCGGCGTAGCGCATGTAGGCGCGCAGCTCGCGCACGGTGTGGCCGGTGTGACCGGTCTCGTTCAGGAAGCTCGAGACCTCGTCGTTCATCTCGGCGATCATGCGATTGACCATGGCCGCATCGAAGCGCGACAGGCGCATCACCGCGCTGCGCAGCGATTCATAGCCGAACGGCGCGCGCAGAAAGCCGATGGCCGAGCCCACGCCCGCGCCCGGCGGCACCACCAGGCGGTCCATGCCGAGCTTCTCGCACAGCCGCGCGGCGTGCAGCGGCGCCGCGCCGCCGTAGGCGATCATGGTGAATTCGCTCAGGTCGCGGCCGCTCTCGACCGCGTGCATGCGCGCCGCGTTCGACATGTTCTCGTCCACCATCTCGGCCACCGCGTAGGCGGCCTGCACGGTCTCGCCGTTGAGCGGGTCGGCCACGTGCACGCGCATCGCGGTCTGCGAGGCCTCGGTGTCCAGCGTGATGGAGCCGCCCGCGAAGCGCTTGGCGTCCAGCTTGGCCAGCACCAGGTCGGCGTCGGTCACGGTGGGGCGTTCGCCGCCGCGGCCGTAGCAGGCCGGGCCGGGCTCGGAACCGGCGCTCTCGGGGCCGACGCGCACCTGCTTCAGGTCGTCGACGTGCGCGATCGAGCCACCGCCGGCGCCGATCTCCACCATCTCGATCACCGGGATCGAGATCGGCATGCCGCTGCCCTTCTTGAAACGGTAGGTGCGCGCCACCTCGAAGGTGCGCGCGGTCTTGGGATGCAGGTCTTCGATCAGGCAGATCTTGGCCGTGGTGCCGCCCATGTCGAATGACAGCACCCGCTCCATGCCGTAGCGCGCGGCCACGTGGCTGGCGTAGATCGCGCCGCCGGCCGGGCCGGATTCGAGCAGGCGCACCGGAAACTCCGCGGCGCTCGCCAGCGACATCAGGCCGCCGCCGGAATGGATCATGTAGAGCGGACAGCGCATGCCCTCGGCCTCGAGCGCATTGGCCAGCCGCCCCAGGTAGGAAGACATCAGCGGCTTGACGTAGGCATTGGCGCAGACCGTGTTGAAGCGCTCGAACTCGCGGATCTGCGGCGACACCTCGCAGGAGATCGACACCGACACATCGGGCAGCGCACGGCGCAGGCGCTCGCGCACGGCGCGCTCGTGCTCGCCGTTGCGGTAGCTGTGCATCAGCCCCACGGCCACGCTGGTGAACTTGCCGGCGCGGATCGCGTCGATGATGCGGTCCAGGCCCGCCAGGTCGAGCGGCACCAGCTCCTTGCCGCTCGCGTCCAGCCGGCCGCCCAGCGCGTAGCGGTCGCTGCGCGGGATCAGCGGCGGCGGCAGCTGGATCGACAGGTCGTACTGCTCGAAGCGGCCTTCGTTGCGCATCTCGATCACGTCGCGAAAGCCTTCGCTGGTGATGAACGCGGTGCGGGCGCCGCGGCGCTCGATCAACGCGTTGGTGGCGAGCGTGGTGCCATGCACCACCGAGCCGATGACCGACGGCGCGATGCCCGCCTCTTCGATCGCCAGCTTCAGGCCGCGCACGATGGCGCGCTCCGGCTTCTCGTAATCGGTGAGAACCTTGGCGGTGTACAGCCGCCCCTCGTGTTCCAGCGCGATATCGGTGAACGTGCCGCCGATGTCGACGCCTGCCCTGCAACTTGCCTGCGTATCTGTCATGGTGAGCCGGTGATCGGGTGAATCGAAAGTGGCGGCGCGCACGCACCGCCACGGGCCGTGCCATCATGGGCCGGCCCCGCCACCGCTGACAAACAAGTAATTGCTGTGTTCAGGACAAGCCAGGCTAGGCCAGCAAATACCCCAATAGGGTTTACCCATGGCGCCCGACCCGCGCGCGCGGGATTCGAGCCTGACGCGCCCCGAAGCCGCGCGCCCACGAAAAAGCCGCCGATCCCGGAGCGGGATCGGCGGCTTGGTCTTTTCAGCCGTTCGTTGCACGCGCAACGAACATGCGGCGCCTCAGCGCGCCTCCCCCTGGCGCACGCCCATCATCGACCGTGACAGCCGGCTCGCGGCCGCCAGGATGGATTCCTTGTGGCCCAGCAACACCGACTCGGTGAGGCGCGACAGCGGCCCGGAGATGCAGATCGCGCCCTGCAGGGTCCAGTTGATGCCATAGACCGGCGCCGAAATGCTCGACACCTCGGCGTCGCGCTCGCCCAGCGAGATCATGTAGCCGGCGCGGCGCACCGTCTCGTAGGGCTCGCCCGGCTCGCCGGAGAACGCCAGCAACACCCGGCCCGGGCTGCCCTGCTCGAGCGGCAGGGCCGCCCCCACCCGCACGTGATGGCGGATCGACCTGGGCCCCTCGACACGCGCCATGCAGATGCGCTGCTTGCCCTCGCGCACGTAGAACGTGGCGCTCTCGCCGGTGGCCGCCGACAGCTCGCGCAGCACCGGCTCCACCACCTCGACGATGTTGAACGTGGCCTGGTAACAGGCGCCCAGCCAGCCCGCCGCGCGCGCCAGGCGCCAGGTGCCGTCTGGGCGCTGGGCCAGGTAGTCGTCGAGCGCCAGGGTGCGCGCCAGCCGCAGCACGGTGGAGCGGTGACAGCCGGTGCGGCGGCTCAGCTCCGCCAGCGACAGATGCGCGTCGTCGACGCCGAAGGCCTCGAGGATCCGCATCGCGCGGCGCACCGCCACCACGCCTTCTTCCGGGCCGTCGGCCTCCGGATCCGGGGTTTGATTGTCGTTCATTGCATGAAACATGTTTCGCTATACGAACCTGGATTGTATTCCGCGGAACACGCTTCCACAATGCGCAGACCAAAAAACAAGATCGGAGACAAACCATGAAGCTGATTGCCCGCGCGCTGGCCGGCCTTGCCCTGCTGTGCGCCAGCGGCCTCGCCGCTGCCCAGTCCTATCCCGCCAAACCCATCCGCCTCATCGTGCCGTTTCCTCCCGGCGGCGGCACCGACGTCCTGGCACGCGAGGCCGCCATCAAGGTCTCCGGCAACACCGGCTGGAACATCGTCACGGAAAACCGCCCGGGCTCGGGCGGAAACATCGGCGTGGATGCGGTCGCGAAGGCCGAACCCGACGGCTACACGCTCGTCCTGGGCCAGACCAGCAACCTCGCGATCAATCCCACGCTCTACCCCAAGCTGCCCTACGACCCGGAAAAGGACCTGAGCGCCATCGGCCTGATCGCCGACGCGCCGCTGGTGCTCGTGGTGCCGGCCAACTCGCCGCTCAAGACGCTCGACGACATGATCGCGATGGCCAAGGCCAAGCCGGGCGTGCTGAATTTCGCCAGTTCCGGCAACGGCACCGTGGCGCACCTCGCCGCCGTGCAATTGCAGAACGCCGCCGGCATCCAGCTCACCCACGTCCCCTACAAGGGTGCGGCCCAGGCCTCGAACGACCTGATCGGCGGCCAGATCGACATGTACCTCTCGTCGGTGCCGACGCTGATCGGCCACGTGCGCAACGGCAAGATGCGGGCGCTCGCGGTGACCTCGGCGCAGCGCGTGCCCGACATGCCCGACGTGCCCACCATCGCGGAACGGGGCTTCCCGGGGTTCGAGGCCGTGACCTGGTTCGGCCTGGCGGCGCCCGCGGGCACGCCCAAGGAAATCGTGCAGCGCCTGAACGCCGAGTTCAACAAGGCCCTGCAGACTCCGGACCTGCGCGTGAAGTACCAGGAACAGGGCGCGCGCGTGCTTACCGGCACGCCGGAATCGTTCTCCCGACTGATCCACGACGACCGCCTGCGCTGGGGCAAGATCGTCAAGGACTCGGGCGCCCGCGTGGAGTGAGCGCCGTGCATGCGCCCTATCCCTGCTCGGCAGGCATCGCCCGGCCGCGGACCGCGGCCCCGGAAGGCGCCTGCGACTGCCACATCCACGTCTACGACGCGCGCTACCCGGCCACGCCAGGCGCGCGGCTGCAACCGCCCGACGCGTCCGCGGCGCAGTACCGGGACATCCAGGCCCGCCTCGGCACGCAGCGCGCGGTGCTGGTCACGCCCTCGACCTACGGCGCCGACAACCGGCCCATGCTGGCCGGCCTGGCCGCCCTGGGCGCGCAGGCGCGCGGTGTCGCGGTGATCGACGGCAGCGAAAGCGACGCACGGCTCGCGGCGCTGCATGAGGCGGGCGTGCGCGGTATCCGGCTGAACCTGTCGCTGGGCGTGCTCAACACAGTCGCGCAGATCGCGCCGCTGGCGGCCCGCGTGGCCCCGCTGGGCTGGCACGTGCAGTTGCTGATGCCGCCGGACACGCTCGCGCAACACGCGGACCTGCTCGGCGCCCTGCCCGTGCCGATCGTGTTCGACCATCTCGCCCGCATTGCGCCGGCACAGGCCGGACGCCATCCCGCACACGCGCTGGTGCTGCGGCTGCTCGCCAGCGGCCGGGCCTGGATCAAGCTGTCCGGCGGCTACATCGTGAGCGCGCAGCACAGCGTCGAAGACCCCGGCCTGGATGCGCTGGCGCAGGGCTACATCGCCGCCAATCCCGATCAGGTCGTGTGGGGCAGCGACTGGCCGCACGCCACGGCCCGCGCCGGCCTGCAGCCCATGCCCGACGACGCGCGCCAGTTCGACCGCCTGGCCCACTGGGCCGGCAACGCGGGCGCGCTGCGCCGCATTCTCGTGCACAACCCGGCGGCCCTGTACGGCTTCCCGGCATAGAAAAAAGAGTCGGAGACAAACGATGCAAGCCCCTCGTACCCTGACGCGCCGCCACTTTCTCGGCCTGGGCGCCACGCTGGCCGCCAGCGCCGCTTTCGGCGTGCGCGCCAACACGGACTGGCCCGCCGGCAAGACCATCACCTGGGTCGTGCCCTACCCCGCCGGCGGCAGCACCGACGTGCTGGGCCGCGCCATCGCGCAACAGCTCGACACCCTGCTCGCCGCGCACGTGATCGTGGACAACCGGCCCGGCGCCACCGGCACCATCGGCGCGGCGCGTGTCGCGCGCGCCGAACCCGACGGCCTGACCCTGCTCGGCACGTCGATCGGTCCACAGGCGATCGCGCCGCACGTGCTGGGCAAGCTCCCCTATGACCCGGTCGCCGACTTCGCGCCGGTGATCCTGATCGGCACCATCCCGCACCTGCTGGTGGTGGGCGCCGCCCAACCCTTCAAGACCGTGGCCGACCTGATCGCCGCCGCCAGGAAGACGCCCGGCGGCCTGGCCTATGCCTCCGGCGGCACGGGCACCATCCTGCACATGCAGGGCGAGCTGTTGCAGCAGAAGAGCGGCGCGCGCTTCCTGCACGTGCCGTACAAGGGCGACACCCCGGCGCTGCAGGACACGCTGGCGGGCCAGGTGCAGTTCGCCTTCATTCCGGCGGCCGCCGCGTTGCCGCACGTCCGCGCCGGGGCGCTGCGCGCGCTGGCCGCCACCTCGGCCGCCCGCCTGCCCGCCCTGCCCGACGTGCCCGTCATGGCCGAGGCCGGCGTCGACGACTTCGTGGTCGAGCAGTGGCAGGCCGTGTTCGCGCCGGCCGCCACGCCCGCACCGGTGGTCGCGCGCCTGAACGCCAGCATCGGCACAGCCTTGCGGAGCGCGGCCCTGACCGACCTCGCCGCGCAGCTCGGCATCACGCTGGCCGGTGGCACGCCACAGGCCCTGGACCAGACCCGCCGCGCCGACTTCGACAAGTGGGGCGCGGTCATCCGCGAGGCCGGCATCAAGCCCGTCTGAGCGCCCTTCCCTTTCTTCCCTCTCACTCAGGAATACCTCATGGCCAACCAGGACATCATCAAAGACTTTCCCCGCGTGAACGCCGACATCGTGCGCCGCGCGGCCGAGCTGCAACCCGCCATCCTCGCCGACGTCGCGGGCCGCCGCGGCGCGCTCAGCGGCCGCATCCGCCCGCTGCACCCTGCCATGAAGCTGGCCGGCACGGCGCTCACGGTGGAGGTGCGACCCGGCGACAACCTCATGATCCACGCCGCCATCTCGCTGGCCCGGCCCGGCGACGTGCTGGTGATCGACGGCAAGGGCGACCTCAGCTCGGCCCTGATGGGCACCATCATGATGAACGCCTGCCGCAAGCTCGGCATCGTCGGCGTGGTCATGGACGGCGCCGTGCGCGACACCACCGAGATCATCGAGATGGACTACCCGGTGTTCGCCGCCGGCACCAATCCCAACGGCCCCACCAAGAACGTGCCGGGCCGCATCGGCCATCCGGTGTCGCTCGGCGGCGTCACCGTGAACCCGGGCGACTTCATCATCGGAGACGCCGACGGCGTGGTGGTGGTCGAGCGCGACAAGATCGAAGCCCTGCTGCCTGCCGGCGAAAAGAAGGTGCGCGACGAGGCCGCCCGCATCGCCGCGATCCAGGCCGGCGACACCGAAGCCAAGTGGCTCACGGCGGCGCTGCGCACGGCAGGCGTGCTCAAGGAAGGGGAATCGCTGTGAGTGCGGCCGCCGCGGGCAAACCCGCCCTGATCGTGACCGCGGCCGATCTGGCGCCGCAGGCGCTCGCGCTGCTCGAGGGCTTCGAGCTGATCTTCGCCGGCAAGACGCCGGCCGAGGACGAGGTCGTGGCCCTGTGCCGTGAGCACAACCCGGTGGCCATCATCGTGCGCTACAGCAAGGTCGGCGCCGCCGCGATGGACGCGGCGCCCGCCCTGCGCGTGATCTCCAAGCATGGCAGCGGCACCGACACCATCGACAAGGCCGCCGCCGCCGAGCGCGGCATCGCCGTGGTCGCCGCCGTGGGCGTGAACGCCGCCGCCGTGGCCGAGCAGGCGCTCGCGCTGCTGCTCGCCTGCGCCAAGTCGGTCATCGGCCTGGACGCCCGCATGCGCAGCGGCCACTGGGACAAGTCCACCCACAAGAGCCTCGAGCTCGGCGGCAAGACCATCGGCCTCATCGGCCTGGGCGCGATCGGCCAGCGCATGGCGGCCATGGCGCACGGCATGGATATGCGCGTGATCGGCCATGACCCCTACGCGGGATCGCTGCCGGACTACGTCGAGCGCGTGCCGCTCGATACGCTCTGGCGCGAGGCCGACGTGATCTCGCTGCACTGCCCGCTCACCGACGAGAATCGCGGCCTCATCAACGCCGCCACCCTCGCACGGTGCAAACCGGGCGTGATCCTGGTCAACACGGCGCGCGGCGGCCTGGTCGACGAAGATGCGCTGCTGCAGGCGGTGCGTTCGGGCCATGTGCAGGCCGCGGGGCTGGACAGCTTCGCGGTCGAGCCGATGGCCGCCGGCCATCCGTTCCAGCACGAGCCGCGCATCATCCTGAGCCCCCACATCGGCGGCGTCACGAGCGCGGCCTACGTCAACATGGGCGTCGCCGCGGCCCGCAACGTGCTGGACGTGCTGGCGCGCGTGCCGGCCCGGACCTGAGGAGATCCGCCATGGCGCAACGATGGAAGCACGCGCCCCCCGGCAGCCACTGGGGCGAGTTCGGCCCCGATGACCAGCGCGGCCGCATGAACCTCGTCGACCGCGCCAAGGTGCTGCAGGGCATTGCCGAGGTCCGCGAGGGGCTGACGTTCTGCCTGTCGCTGCCGCTGGACGTGCCGGGCGGCATGGCGCTCAACCCCCGGCGGCTGCCGCCGCAACGCTATGCCACGCTGCGCGACGGCAAGAGCGCCGGCGCGCAGGGCTTCTGCTGGTCGTACGCCGCCGAAGACACCGCGCTCACCGACGTGGTGTGCGACGACGTGCTGTTGATGAACACGCAGTACTCGACCCAATGGGACAGCCTGGCGCACATGGGCAGCCGCTTCGACGCCGATGGCGACGGCGAGGCCGAGGCGGTGTTCTACAACGGCTTTCGCGCCGGCGTCGAGATCACCGCCGCCGCGGCGGACCCGCAGGCCACGGCCGACTGGGCCCGCTTTCCCGGCCCGCGTGCGGGCGCGCTCGGCATCGAACAGCTCGCCGAGCACGGCGTGCAGGGCCGCGCGGTGCTGATCGACCTGGAGGCGCACGTGGGCCGCACCCGCACGGCGGTCGGCTACGAGCGACTGATGCGCATCCTCGAGGCCGACGCCATCGATATCGAGCCGGGCGACATGGTGTGCCTGCACACGGGGTTCGGCGACACGCTGATGGCGATGAACCGCCAGCCCGACGTCGCCCACCTGCACGCCACCGGCAGCGGACTCGATGGCGGCGACCCGCGCCTCCTGCAATGGATCACCGATACCCGGCTGGCCTGCCTGATCGCCGACAACCCGGCCGTCGAGCTGGTGCCGCCGGTGAGCCTGGGCGGCGCCGGCACGCCGTTGCGCCGGCCGCGGCTGCCGCTGCACGAGCACTGCCTGTTCAAGAACGGCATCCACCTCGGCGAACTGTGGTGGCTGACGCCGCTGGCGCAATGGTTGCGCGCGCACCGACGTCACCGCTTTCTGCTCACCGCCCCGCCGCTGCGCCTGCCCGGCGCCGCCGGCTCTCCCGCCACCCCCATCGCAACGGTCTGAACGCCACCGGAACATTCCCCCAACACGACACGCAGCGGCCGGCACAGGCCGCGCGCGACATCCAACGAGGAGACACTTCGTGAAATCGATCCGCATCCTGCCCGCGGTCCTGGCGCTGTGCGCCGGCGCCGCGGCCGCGCAGTACCCCGACCGCCCGCTCAAGCTGGTGGTGCCCTATTCCGCCGGCGGCGCCGCCGACGCCCAGGCCCGGCTGGTGGCCAAGCAGCTCGGCACGCGCCTGGGCCAGAGCGTGGTGGTCGAGAACAAGCCCGGCGCCAGCGGCACCATCGGCGCGGCCAGCGTGGCGCACGCCGCGGCCGACGGCTACACCCTGCTCTACGACGCCACGGCGTTCGCCATCAACCCCTCGCTCTACAAGTCGCTGAGCTATGACAGCAGGCGCGACTTCCAGCCGCTCTCGTTGGTCAGCCTCACGCCCAACCTGCTGGTGGTGCCGGCCAACGCGCCCTACCAGAACCTGACCGACCTCATCGCGGCCGCGAAGCGAAAGCCGCTGACCTACGGCACGCCCGGCCAGGGCACGGCGCAACACATCGCCGCCGCCTGGTTCGCCCAGGGCCACCAGCTCGAGCTCATGCACATCCCCTACAAGGGCGGCGCACCGGCGCTGACCGACCTGATGGGCGGGCAGATCGACATGATGTTCAGCAACATGGCGGCCTCTTATCCGCTGGTCAGGGCCGGCAAGCTGCGCGCGCTGGCCGTGACCTCGCCCGGCCGCGTGCCGGCCCTGCCCGAGCTGCCCACCGTGGCCGAGAGCGGCGTGCCGCAATACGCCGTACACGAGTGGAACGGCGTGCTCGCCCCCGCCGGGCTGCCGGCCGGCGTGGCCGCGCGGCTCGAACAGGAATTGCGCGCGACGCTGCAGGACCCGGCGCTGCGCAAGAGCCTGCAGGAGCTCGGCGCCGAGCCGGTGGGCTCGTCCGCCGCCGAGTTCCGCGCCTTCATCGACGACCAGATGCAGCGCTCGGCCCGGATCCTGGCCGACGCCGGCATCCGCAAGGAATGACGCGGCCCATCGCCGCGCAACCCGGCTGACGGAGACCCGCCATGAACCTCAGACTGTCCGCGGCGCCCCGGCGCCCGCCGCAGTTGCCGCGGGCCCCGAGCTTTGACGAGGCGGGCGCGGCGGGCTATACCGCCGACGCGTGGCAAGGCGTGCCGGCGCCGCCCGGCTCGCGCACGAAATCAAGATCCATCGCAACCTGGCCGACGAGCCGGGCCTGAAGGCCGATCGAACATCGATCGCGCCCACCATCACCGAGAGGAAGACAGATGAACCGCAACTTCGCACTCCCCAAGCCGCTGCAACGCGCCGCCTGGCTGCTGGCCGCCGCCCTGCCCTTGCTGGGCGCCGCCCCGGCCCATGCCGCCTGGCCCGAGCGCGCCGTGCGCATCGTGGTGCCCTACGGCCCCGGCGGCGCGGTGGACGTGGCCACGCGCAAGATGGCGCAGATGCTCTCCACCCAGACCGGCCAGACCTTCGTGGTCGAGAACTAGCCCGGCGCCACCGGCACGATCGGGGTGAACCAGGTCGCACGCGCCGCGCCGGATGGCTACACGCTGGTGGCCAACGACACCACCTATCCGCTGTTGCCGCACATCTTCAAGCAGCTGCCGTTCGATCCCGCCAAGGACCTGCAGCCCGTCTCCGCCTTCATCTTCGCACCGATGGCGCTCGCGGTATCGGCCGACAGCCCCTATCGCTCGCTCGGCGACCTGATCGGACAGGCACGCGCCCGGCCCAACATCATCACGTATGGCTCGGGCGGTCCGGGCACGACGCCGCACTTCGCCGCCGAAGGCCTGGCGCTGGCCACCGGCGTGAAGTTCATGCACGTGCCGTTCAAGGGCGCGGCCGAGGCCACGCAGGCCGTGCTGGGCAAGGTCATCGACTTCCAGTTCGCCTCGACCACCGGCGTGATGGGCCAGGTGCAGGGCGGACAACTGCGCCTGCTGGCCGTGAGCGGCGACAAGCGATTGGCCGTGTTGCCGGACGTGCCGACCTTCACCGAGGCTGGCGTGAAGGATTTCGGCGTGGTCAACTGGACCGGCCTGTGGGCGCCCAAGGGCACGCCGGCCGAGGTGACCGACCGTCTGCAACGCGAAGTGGCCAAGGCCATGGCATCCGACGAGATGAAGGCCTTCGCCACCAAGATGGGCGCCGAGCCGCGCGCGGCCGACGCCGCAACGTTCGGGCGCATCCTCACCGACAGCGGCGTCATGTGGGGCAACGTGTCGCGCAACATCGGCTTCGACGCCAAGTAAGCCCGCCCGCACCGCGACCAGGAGACACCATGTTTTTCTTGCAAGCCCCCGAGGTGGCCACGTTCGAGGTCTGGTCACCCATGCCCGCGCACTTCCGCCGCCCCGAACGCAGCGACTGGGCCGACGCCAACCGCGGCGGCGTGCCGGCCGACGCGTTTCTCGAGGGCCCCGTGTTCGACCGCGCCGGCAACCTCTACGTGACCGACATTCCATGGGGCCGGGTGTTTCGCATCGACCCCGCCGGCGCGTGGACGCTGGTGACGCAGTACGACGGCGAACCCAACGGCATGAAGTTTCTCGACGACACGCGCCTGCTCATCACCGACTACAAGAACGGCCTGATGACGCTCGACATCACGAACGGCGCCGTCACGCCCTTTCTCGCACGCCGCAACAGCGAGCGCTTCAAGGGCGTGAACGACCTGATCTTCGATGCCCGCGGCAACCTTTACTTCACCGACCAGGGCCAGAGCGGCCTGCACGATCCGAGCGGCCGGCTCTACCGGCTGCGGCCGGACGGCCAGCTCGACCTTCTGCTGCACAACGTGCCGAGCCCCAACGGCGTGGCGCTGTCGCCCGATGGCAAGGTGCTCTATCTGGCCGTGACGCGCGGCAACTGCGTGTGGCGCGTGCCCCTGCTCGCCGACGGCAGCGTGAGCAAGGTGAGCCAGTTCTTCACCTCCTACGGGCCGAGCGGCCCCGACGGACTGGCGGTGGATACCGAAGGCAACCTGCTGGTGTGCAATCCGGGCCTGGGCTATGTGTGGCTGCTCAACCACCGTGCCGAACCCCAGGTCGTGTGGCGCAGCCCCGCGGGGATGTCCACCACCAACCTGGCCTTCGGCGGCGAGGATGGACGCACGCTGTATTGCACCGAGTCGGTGTCGGGCACGATCCTGCGCGCCCGCGCGCCGCACGCCGGACTGGCCCTGGCGCGGCCGGGCTGACGCGGCGGCGCCAGGCGGTGGCCGAGGCCGCACCGGCCATTCGCGGGCGCGTCACCGGACGCCCGCGCCCCACCCTCGGCCCCGTCCACCGGCAGAGGCCGCGCCCGCCCGGCCGACCCCACGGGCCGGCCCGTGGGGCCAACCCCGAGGTCCGAATCCGTCCGTCCCGGGCGCGTCCGGCCTGTGGTCACCGCCCCATTGAGACAGGCCGTGGCTCGGACGATATCCCTGGGCGCGACGGGGGCATGCGGCCCGATCCGGCCATCACGCGTGTCGATGTCCGCCAAAGGCCGGCCCCCGCCCTTTCGGCGCCGCCACATTCTTTCTATACTTGTCTGACAAGAACGACTTCGGATGCAGCCCTGTCTGCGTGCGATCCGGCGCCGGCCCCTGCCGCCCGACGATCCGCCCGCCCGCGACCGCATCCCCTGGCGGCGGCGACTGCCGCCGCGCCGTCCGAGATCCGACGCTCTACGTCTAGAAACCCATGGCGCCCATGACGCCATGGCCTGCTTCAACCTCCCCTACTCTGGAGTATTCATGAGCAGTTACCCCGACACTCTCCTGTTGATCGACAACGAATGGCGCGAAGCCAAGGGCAACAAGCGCATCGACGTCGTCAACCCGGCTTCCGGCAACAAGATCGGCCAGGTCGCCAACGCCTCGCGCGAAGACCTGGACCTGGCGCTGAACGCCGCCCAGCGCGGCTTCGAGACCTGGCGCGTCATGTCGGCCCACGAACGCGCCGCCATCATGCGCAAGGCCGCCGTGCTGCTGCGCGAACGCGCCGACGACATCGCCCGCCTGCTGACCCAGGAACAAGGCAAGCCGCTGGTCGAAGCCCGCGGTGAAATCCTGGCCGGCGTGGAAATCATCGACTGGTTCGCCAACGAAGCCCTGCGCGTCTACGGCCGCCTGATCCCGGCGCGCAACCCGGCCGCCACCCAGATGGTCATCAAGGAGCCGGTCGGCCCGGTCGCCGCCTTCACCCCCTGGAACTTCCCGGTCAACCAGATCGTGCGCAAGCTCGGCGCCGCGCTGGCCTCGGGCTGCTCGTTCCTGGTCAAGGCCCCGGAAGAAACCCCGGCCTCGCCCGCCGCGCTGCTGCAGTGCTTCGTCGACGCCGGCATTCCGAAGGGCGTGATCGGCCTGGTGTTCGGCTCGCCCGCCGAGATCTCCAGCTACCTGATCCCGCACCCGATCATCCGCAAGGTCACCTTCACCGGCTCGACCCCGGTGGGCAAGCAGCTGGCCGCGCTGGCCGGCCAGCACATGAAGCGCGTCACCATGGAACTGGGCGGCCACGCCCCGGTGATCGTGGCGCAGGACGCCGACGTCGAACTGGCCGTCAAGGCATCGGGCGGCGCCAAGTTCCGCAACGCCGGCCAGGTCTGCATCTCGCCGACCCGCTTCCTGGTCCACAAGGATGTGAAGGCCGCCTTCGAGCAGGCCTTCATCGCCCAGGCCGAGAAGCTCAAGCTGGGCGACGGCCTGGCCGACGGCACCACGCTGGGCCCGCTGGCCAACGACCGCCGCCTGGTCGCGATGGACAAGATCGTGAAGAACGCCGCCGAAAAGGGCGCGCGCGTGGCCACCGGTGGCCAGCGCGTCGGCAATGCCGGCAACTTCTTCTCCCCCACCATCCTGACCGACGTGCCGCTCGAAGCCGACATCTTCAATGAAGAGCCGTTCGGCCCGATCGCCGCGATCCGCAGCTTCGAGTCGCTCGACGACGCCATCAACGAGGCCAACCGCCTGCCCTTCGGCCTGGCCGCCTACGCGTTCACCAAGTCGTTCAAGAACGTCACCGAGCTGTCGCGCCGTCTCGAAGTGGGCATGGTCTGGATCAACCAGCCCGCCACCCCGTCGGCCGAGCTGCCGTTCGGCGGCGTGAAAGACTCCGGCTACGGCACCGAAGGCGGTTTCGAAGCCCTCGAGCCCTACCTCGTCACCAAGGCGGTGTCGGTCGTCGGCGTCTGATCGCCCGCGCGCCTGCAACGCCAAACGCCATCACGGCCTGCGCCGTGATGGCGTTTTTCTTTGGCCGCGGGGAAGACGCGCCGACGGCGTCGCGCTGAAGGCGTCGCGCTGAAGGCTCGCGCTGAAAGCGTCGCGCCCATCGCGGCGCCGGGCACGGGTGCGCCCGCGCGCGGCCGGCGTTTCACCCCGTAACGCCGCCCCCGTCCCACTTTAGTAAGATCGCTCACGCAACCGCCGCGGAGCCACGCTCCGGGGCGCCCCCCTCCCCAGCCGACCGCGCCATGAACGACACCGCCATTGCCTGTCCCATCCGACGCCGCCTGCGCGCCTGGCGCGGCGCGGAGGGCTGGAACGCGACCGCGGGCCTGGACCAATGGCTGGCGCTGCAGCGCGACCCGCTGGCCTGGCTGGCCGAGGTGCACCAGGCGCAGCCCGACCTCGCCGGCATGCGCATGGGCCACAAGCGGCTGTGGTGCGCCTTTCATCCCGAGGCCGTGCACGCGCTGATGGTCACGCACCGCGCGCATCTGCGCCGCTGGGAGCCGAGCCTGTGCATGATGCGGCAGTGGAACGGCCGCAGCTTCATGATGCGCGAGGGCGCGGCGGCCCGCGAGCAGCGCCAGAAGGTGCGCCCGCACATCCAGCCCCCGCCGGTGGCCGACATCCTGCGCCTGGCCGAGAAATGGTCGGCAGGCATCGCGCCCGGCGCCACCCGCGACCTCGACCTGGAGATGGCCTGCTACAGCATCACGCTGACCGGCCACGCGCTGTTCGGCCTGGACCTGAGCGCCTCCGCCGAGTCCATCGCCCGGGCCGTGCGCGTGCTGTCGCGCGTGGCCCTGCTCGAGACCAGCACCGGCCTGCCGCTGGGCCACTGGTTCCCGAGCAAGCTGTGCCCGCGCAAGCGCTGGGCGCTGCGCACGCTGCGCACCCAGATCGAACAGGTGGCCGAACGCTCCACCCGCCCGCTCACCGTGCATCGCGAAGACCTCGCGACGCTGCTGATGGCGGCGCACCAGTCCACCGGCGCCACGCTGGCCTGGACCCAATTGTTGCTCGCGCAACATCCCGCGGTGCGCGACACCCTGCGCGCCGAGCTCGCCGCCATCGACTGGCGCGAAGTCACCCGCCTGCAGGACCTGCAGCGCTGCCCGCTGCTGCGCGCGGTGATCCAGGAATCGATGCGGCTCTATCCGCCCGCCTACGCGCTGGTGCCGCGCCAGCTCGAGCGCTCCGTCCAGGTGATGGGCCGCACCCTGCATCGCGGCGACATCGTGATGGTGTCGAGCTGGATCACGCAGCGCGACGCGCGCTGGTTCCCGCAACCCACGCAGTTCCGGCCGGAGCGCTTTCTCGAAGACCACGAGCGCCCGCAGGGCGCGTATTTCCCGTTCGGGCTGGGCGATCGCGCCTGCCCGGGCACCGGCATGGCGATGATGGACCTGGCCGTGTCGCTCGCGTATTGGGTCATGCACTGGGACGTGGAGCTGCTGCAGCCGCTGGCGCCGCAGGGTTGGTTCTCGCTGCGGCCGCGCCAGGCGCAGGTGCGGCTGGTGCCGCGCGCGGGCGCATGTCTGCCGGGGATGCCGGAGGCCGCTGCCGAGGACGCCGTCCCGGCCGCCGCCTGACATGCGCGCCCGCAAGTCCTAAGGCTCGACAGGCGGGCGCGCTGCGGGTTGCCGTCGCGGCGGGCTCAGCGCATCAGCGCCGCGCGCGCAGGGCCCACATCGCGGCGCCGCCCACCAGCAGCGCGGCACCGGTCACCAGCGTGGTGGCGCGGCTGTGCATGGCCATGTGGGTGTACACGCTGGCGCGGCCGCGCGGCATCTCCGAGACCGGATGTTCGCCGCCCGCTTCGAACAGCGAATCGGAGCCGCCGCCCGCCGGGATGGTGCCGCGCTGGCGCCGGTGCAGCCAGTGGGTCATGCGGTCGGCCAGGCCCGGCATGTTGCGGCCGATGGCCGAGATCGCGCTGGACGCGCCGCCCACGAACAGGTCGCGCGTGGGATGCACCGCCGCGTGCACGATGGCCTGGGCCACCATCTCGGGCGAATACAGCGGCGGCGGCAGCTCGGGCTGCACATCCATGTAGTTGCGCGCGTGCCGGGTGAATCCGGTCGCCACCGCGGCCGGCTTGATCAGCGTGACCGAGATCGGCGCGTTATCGTGCTGCAGCTCCATGCGCAACGCGTCGGTATAGCCCTTCACCGCGTGCTTGGCCGCCGAATAGGCCGCCTGCAGCGGCACCGCGCGGTCGGACACCTCGCTGCCGAGGTTGATGATGGCGCCACCGCCCGAGGCGCGCAGGTGGCGCAGCGCGACCAGCGAGCCGTAGACCACGCCCCAGTAGTTGGTGTCGAACAGCTTGCGCTGATCGGCCACCGGCACGTCGTCGAGCTTGCCGAAGATCGACACACCGGCGTTGTTGACCCAGGTGTCGACGCGGCCGAAGGTGGCGATGGCCTGTTGCAGGATGCGTTCGTGATCCTGCTCCACACCCACGTCCGCCGTGACCACCAGGGCCCGGCCGCCGTCGCGTTCGATCTCATGCGCCACCGCCGCCAGCGGCTCCTCGCCGCGGCCGGCGAGCACCACCTTGGCGCCCTTGCTGGCCGCCAGGCGCGCGGTGGCCGCGCCGATGCCGCTGCCGGCGCCGGTGATGACGATCACTTGCTCGTTCAGGGGTTTCAACTTGGGCTTCATGCAGACCTCCTTGTCTGGGCTGGCGCGAAACATCGCGTCGGAACCCAAAAAAGGCAGCAAGGGCCGTTCCTGTCGCCATCGCCCGCCGTCGTCCCGATTGCGCCGGCGCACGCGCCGGAAACGCATGCGGCACGTGTAAATCCTGCGCTTTCGGGCCGCAAGACCGGCACGATTGCGCGCGCAACTGAAATGGTTGGTTACCGGATGGCCGCCCGTTGCGGCCCGGAGGGGGTGCCAACCTTTTACTATCGCCCCTCTGGTTCCGGCCGCCTCGTGCGCCCGGGCCGTCACGCAGCAGAGGAAGGAACACAATGGGTATAGCAGACGACAGCCGCAATTTCGCCGATTTCGATTTTGAAGCGTTCTGGGAAGACCACCCCTATTCGCGCGACAACTACCAGGAGCCGTCGCCCAGCGACGCCACGGTTGCCGAAATCGAAGCCGAGCTCGGCTATCGCCTGCCCGCCTCGTATGTCGCGCTGGCGCGCGTGCAGAATGGCGGCCTGACGGCGCGCTCGTGCTTTCCGATGGACGAAGCGACGAGCTGGGCCGACGACCACGTCGCGATCACCGGCATCTACGCCATCGGCCGCAGCGCGCGCTACTCGCTGTGCGGCGAGATCGGCAGCCCGTTCATGCAGCGCGAATGGGGCTATCCCGACATCGGCGTGATCGTCGCCAACACGCCCAGCGCGGGCCACGACATGATCATGCTCGACTACCGCGCGTGCGGGCCGCAGGGCGAGCCCGCCGTGGTGCACGTGGACCAGGAAGACGACTTCCGCATCACGCCGGTGGCGCCCGACTTCGAAAGCTTCATCCGTGGCCTGGTGAGCGAAGACGCCTTCGACACCAGCGCCGAAGACCTCGCCCGTGCGATCGACACGGTGGAGAACGGCTCGCTGTCGCCCATCGTGACGGCCGCGCTGGCCCGCGCCGGCGAACGCCTGCCGCAGGGCGAGGCGGTGCTGCGGAACCTGGCGCGCCGTATCGTCGACCAGAAGGGCTTCTTCGCGCTGCATGCGGACGCCGACTCGCAGCTGATGTACGGGCTGATGTTCTGGCTCTACTCCCAGCTCGCCACCGCCACGTCGTTCGAGGCCTACATCGCGCCGCCGCGCGGCCAGGCCGCCTACGATCCGCCCACCTACGAGATGATGATCGCGTTCTGCCTCGTGGCCGAGCCGTACGGCATGCGCACGGGCGGCTACGGCAAGGGCTTCGTGCAGGACTGGTGGGACGCGCAGGTGGCGGCCGGCGCCCTGGTGCAGGGGCCGGAGGGCTGGCGCCTGACGCCCGAAGCGCAGGCCAACCTGCTGGCGATGCTGCCCGCGCCCGCCGACGCCGCGATGCAGTGACGCGCCCCGCCGCCTGAGCCGATCATGCCCCACGCTCCCGAATACACCATCGCCGACGTCGCCTTCGATGACGAGCACATCCTGCTCACGCTCACCGACGGCCGCGTGCTGCGCACCTTCATCAAGCGGCACATCCGCGTCAACGAGGCCACGCCCGAGCAACGCCGCGACTGGCAGCGCAACGCCGACGGCACGGGCGTGAACTGGCCCAGGCTGTGGCGGCCCGCCGACGAGGGCATGGTGAACGTGTGGGACATCGAACAGGACGCGCTCTACAACCTCGCGCTGGGCCGGCTGCACCGTGCGGGCTGGGATCTGGACGCCGTGCCGCAGGTCGAGCGCGAGCTGGTGGCGCTGTGGCGCATGGAGGCCGACATCAACAACGGCGGCTTCATGCAGTTCCTGTGCAACTGGGGTGAGCCCAGCGTGCTGCTCGCCATCGACGCGCTGGGCCTGATCGGCGCCCCGCGCACGCAGGAATGCGTGCGCGGCATGTACGAGGTGATCCGCCATTACGGCGAGACGGAAGAGATGGTCGCGCTCAACGACCTCTACGGCATGATGAGCGAGGCGGAGCACGATCGCATGCAGGCGCTGGAGGAAGCCTTCTGGGACTATCCGGAGCGGCTCGACCGGGCGGTGGTGCTGTATTACGCGCCGCGCGTGACGCCCGATCCCGCCTGAACGGCCTGGGCCGAACGCGGCGCCGCACGCCACGACGGCCGGCGCCGCTGGCCGCCGCGCCTCCCGCGGCGCGCGCAGGCGACGTGCATCACGAGGCGCGCGGCCCGAGGTGCGCGCCCCCTATTGCGCCGGCTTCGGCAGCGCCCCCGGCCCGTACGCGCGCTGGGACTCGCACGACACCGCGTCGGCGGGCGATTGCGCCCCCTGCAGCACCACGCTCGTCTTCGCCTCGAACGGCACGGCATCGACGTCGGTGCGCCAGGTGCGATAGCCGGGATGCGCCACGCACCAGTGCCAGTCGTAGTCGGTCACGCCGTGCACCATGCCGCTGACTTCCACCAGCCATTCCTTTTGCGCCTCGAACCGGGCCACGCCGTCGGCGCCGGTGTGGGCGGTGGCACGGCTGCGTTCCCAGCCCTGCGGCGCGCGCGGGTAGGCACCGGTGATGAGCTGCACCGTCGCGTCCGGCACGGGCTGGCCCCCGGCATCGCGCACCGTGATCTCGGCGGCGGGCTGCAAGGTCTTGTACTTGGGCACCGGAATGCAGCCGCCCAGCGCCAGGACCAAGGTGGAGACGAACAGGCTTCGCGAAAGGGATACAGGCATCGTGGGCAGCTCCGATCAGGCTTCAGGAGTGAGGCTTCGGGCGTCAGGCGTGGGGCAGTTTCACGTCGAACGGCACCGGCACGCGCTCCTCGTCGCCGTGCACGATGGTCTCGACGGTGGCGACGTCGCCCTGGAAGTAATGCACGATGGACGTCTTGCCGCTGTCCGGATCGTTCAGGGCCATGCGGCCCGTCAGAACGAGGTAGCGGCCGCTCTTGTCCCGGGCCAGCCACACCATGCCGGCGGGGTCGTAGGCCTGGATCGAGGTGTCGACGGTGACCATGTTGCGGTTCACCGCGATGCCCGGGGGCAGCTTTGCCGGCGTCATGCTCCGGCGCGGCAGTTCGGTCACGCGGCGCGGCGATATCTGCCCCACCGCACGCACGGGCGGCGCGGCAAAGCTGGCGGGATCGTAGGCGATGCTGTCGTCGAGCCGGCCCCACGCCTCGCCCTCCTTGGCCTGCAACACCTTGCCGGCGGCATCGTAGAACGTGACCTGCACCGATTCGGCATCGTCCAGGCCGAGCCGCAGCGCGGTGCGGTAGAAACGGTTGCTCAGCACGTCGGGATAGGCGAAGCGGATCTGCGGGTAGCCGTCACGCTCGATCACGTCGACGCCGACCTTGCGCGCCACGTCCTTGCGCTCGAGCTCCAGGGGCCGGTCGCGCAGATCGGCCGCGACCTGATGGTCGTACACCGAGCCGGCGAGCTTGAGCGGACCCATGCCGTCGGCCGTCACGCCGCGATTGATCGGCAGCACCGGCGGCTCGACCTCGCGCGTGACCGGCGTGAAATGCTCGCCCTCGCGCACCATCATCGTGACGCGCACCGAGGCCACCGGGCCGCGGAAGGCGAAGCGGCCCTGGAAGCTCGACTGCGCCTCGCGCCAGCCCGCGCGTTCCAGCAGATCGGTGGTGCCCGCGACGCGCAAGGTGCCGGCCTGCGCCGCGGCCGCGAACTCGTCGAGCTTGAGCAGGCCGCGTTCGAACTGCCCCGGCACTTCCCAGAGGCGGCCATGCGGCGCGAGCACCTTGCCGCTCTTGTCGCGCGCCTCCACGATCACACCGTCGCTGGCAAAGCCCGGCACGCCGCCGTCGCGGTGCCAGGTCTCGAACTCGGCGCGCGCGCCCGACAGCGAAGTGAGCTTGAAGAGATAGTCGCCGACCGGCTTGGTCTGGCCCACGTCGGCGGCGCTGAAGTCGGCCGTGGCGATGTCCTTGGGCAGCTCCACGCTGAGCTTGCCGTGCATGGCCGTGGCGGCCGCATCGCCCGGGTCCGCGGACGGATACACCACGCCCTCGGCGCGTTCGTTCTTGCGCTGCAGGGTCACGCCGGGTCCGCTTTCGCTCTCGGCCGGGATCTGCGCGCCACCGGAATACCAGATGTGGGTCCAGTCGAACGAATGGAGATAGGGCAGCTGGAACGGCGGGATCACGCTGATGCTGCCGTCGGGCTCGATCGAGCCGACCACGCCGGCCGCGTACACGTCGAGCATCGTCTTCACGTCGGGATAATCATCGAGCACCGCGAGCCGCGACTCGACGTACTCCGTGCGTCCGGGCGGCACGAGATAGACCTCTTCGGCGCGCTGCATGTGGCGGAGGATGCCGACGAAATCGTTGAGCGCGTTGCGCGTCGTCTCATCCTTGACCGCGGCGATCGCCTGCTGCCGCGCATCAGTCGCCACCGGCGCCATGCGGTCGATGCCGGCCAGCGCGGGGTCGGGTTGCCAGGGTTGCGCCTGCGCGACGCTCGCGCCCAGCGCGAGTCCGAGCATCACGGCAGCGAACGTACGGGAATAGGCCTTCTGTCTCATCGATGGCATCGAGTCTGCGGTAAGCACCATGCGGAAGTGTCCCCGGAATGTACTACGCGCCTTCGTCATCACACCCTGACGAAACCGACCGTTTCATTCCGCCGCCGCTCGACATGAGCCCCACCCCATTTGCGTGTACGCCCCCACCCAAAACAAAGGTGTCAGACTACATTTTTCGCGCCCCGCCCCACCCCAACAAAGGTGTCAGACTGCATTTTTCCCTGACACCTCACCGCCAAACAAAGGTGTCAGACTACATTTTTCTGTGCGGCCGATCGCCCCATCGAGCACGCCGTGAGCGCCCTCGTCGCACGAGGCCAGCCTCCAAAAACAAAGGTGTCAGACTGCATTTTCTCGGGCGAAGAAAATGCAGTCTGACACCTTTTCGTTGGATAGCGGCGGTTCGAAAAAATGCAGTCTGACACCTTTGTTTGAGGCGGCCGCGGTGCGATAAATGTAGTCTGACACCTTTGTTTGGGTCAGGACGCGCTGGTGGCGAGTTCTGGGGTGGCGTGGCGGGGTGCGGGGGCCGGGGGGGCCTTGGCGTCGGCGGTCCAGAGTTGGCCGTGTTCCATGCGCAGCATGCGGTCGGCGAGGTCGAAGTAGCGGTCGTCGTGCGAGATGACGAGCACGGTCTTGCCCCGGCTGCGCAGCTCGGGCAGGAGCTCGCGGTAGAACACGTCCTTGAAGGCCGGATCCTGGTCGGCGGCCCACTCGTCGAACACGAGGAACGGCCGGTTCTCCAGATACGCCACCACCAGCGCCAGGCGCTTGCGCTGGCCTTGCGACAGGGCCTGCGTGGAGAACGCGCCGTCGCGCACCTGGACCTTGTGATTCAGGTGCAGGCGTTCGAGCCAGCGGTTGCCCTCGGCGTCGAGCGAGCCGCCGCTGGCCTCGAGCAGACGGTCGAACAGATGGAAATCGGAGAAGATCGCCGTGTACTGCTGGCGATAGGCGTCGCGCGCCGCGTCGTCGACCACCTCGCCGTCGAGCCGGATCTCGCCCTGCTCGGGGCGATACAGGCCGACGAGCAGCTTGGCCAGCGTGGTCTTGCCGCTGCCGTTGCCGCCCACCAGGAACACGATCTCGCCGCGGCCGAAGCTCAGGTCGATCGGGCCGAGCTGGAAGGTCTCGTCGGACTGCTCATGGTAGTAGACGTGCGTGACGCCCTGCAGCGCGATGCGCGAGAACGGCGCCACCGTCGCCACCGGCGCCGCCGTCTCGGACGCCACCAGGCCATTCACGATCGCGTCGATCCGGCGCGCCGCGACGCGGGCGAGGTTGGCGCGCGGGATATTGATCAGCAGCGCCTCCAGCGGCGCCACCATGTACAGGAAGACCAGCGCGAAGCCCGTCATCACGCGCTGCTGCTGCGGGCCCTCGCTCGTCAGCGCGAACAGCACCAGGCCGATGAACGCGTAGATCAGGAAATGGCTCCAGCTGGTCGACACCACGAAGATCGACATCCCGCGTGTGCGCGCATCGCGCACCGCCTCGATCGACCGGTGCAGCACGTCCTGCGTGAAACGCGCACGCTTGTCCTGGTTCAGCCGCAGCTCCTTCGCGCCGGCATTGACCGCGCGAAAGCCCGCGAACAGGCCGTCCTGCTCGCGCGCGGCGACCTCCAGGTGGCGGATCGCACGCAGGTGCGCGAGATGGTAGCCCACGGAGCCCAGCGCCACGACCAGCACGGCCACCAGGAACACCTGCCACGACAGCAGCGCCAGGTAGCACAGGCAGCCGACCACCACCACCGCATTGGTCAGGATGGCGGGCAGCATCACGAAATACTGGGCGATATTGCTGCTGTGCTCGGTGAGCGCGGATTGCAGGCGGTCGGCGCCAACCTGTTCGAGCCGCGCATAGTCGGCCGTCATGGCGCGGTCGGTGATGTAGCGGCGCAGGTCGGCCTGGGCCTGCTGGCCGAGACGCTCGAACATGAGCGAGGCCGCCATGCGGGCCAGCATCGCGAACACGGCCGTGCCCGCGAACTGCCAGGCCAACGCGGTGCGCGCCTCGGGCGCGGCGGTCAGGGCCGTGTTGATCAATACGACGAGCGCGACGCTGGCGGCCCCGGCGCCGAGGCAGGCCAGCGCGGCCAGCGTCAATGCTCGGCGCGACTGCCGGATCAGGTGGGTAATCAAGCCGAGTCCTACGAAAGCTGGGTCTACCCTCTAGACGATCCAGCGCCGCCGATATTTAGCAGCGCGCGCGCGGCGCGCGGCGCCACGCACCCGGGCCGCGATTCCGAAGCGCACTAAATCTTTGCAGCGCTGGTTCGTCTGTCTGGTCATGAGCCCTTGCCATTTCACGCCGCCGCGCCGCTGGCCGCCGCCCCGGCGGCGGGGGCCATACGGGATGTCGCAGCGGGCGCACGGCGGCCCGCCGCCACCGCAGGCACGCGCCGCATGCTGCCCTGCCTAGCCCCCCTGTTCCCGCCGCCCTGGCGCGAGCACGCCACCGGCGTGGCGCTGGCGCCGCCGGGCCCGGCCGCCCCGTCCCTGGCGCGCTGGCTCGACGCCCCCGACGGCCTGGCGGCGGCCCTGGCCCGCCACGCCGCCCACATCGGCGCGCCCGGCAACGCCGCGGCGGCCTCGGTCTGGTCGCTGACCTATTTCTGGCGGCTGCTGCCGCCGATGGTTGCGGCCGCAAGCCTGTTGCAGCGCGCCCTGCCCGCCGCCCTGACCGACCTCCGTCTCGAGCTCGACGCGCACGCGCTGCCGGCCCGCTTCCTGCTGGCCGACGAGGGCCAGCCCCTGCCGCACAGCCCGACGGCGCAGCGCTACGGCACGCTGCTGCACCGACACATCGAACCCCTGGCACAGCGGCTGCGCGCGCTCACCGGCCTGGCGCCCAGGATCGTGTGGGGCAATGCCGCGCGCTACTTGGACGTGATCTTCGCCGAGCTGACGCGGCTGCAACCCGACCACGACGGCCTGCGCGACGACCGCGCGCATCTGCTCGACGGCGCCGCCTGGCCCGGCGGCGACAACCCCATGCACCGGCCCGTGCGCGTGGTGACCCGCGCCACGCCCGAGGGCCCGCGCGACGTGGCGCTGCTGCGGCGCTGCTGCCTCTATTACCAGTTGCCGGGGCACGACTACTGCGACCTGTGCCCGCTCGCGCCCGGCAACCGCGGCGCGCGCCGCTGTTCGGCCGAGACGCCGGCCGACGCCTGAATCCGTCCCGCATCGCCCCGGCGCCTTAAACGCCATCCATTCTCATTCGTCTAGTTAAAGAGATCGATTGGACCGCACGCCGTTGCGGCGTTCCGTAATCCCCGGCCTATCCCGATGCCCTCTTCGACAGAACCGACTACGCCCAAGCCCGCCGCCCCCCGTCGCTATCACAGCCACCCGGGCGGCCTGCGCCATGAGGCGGTGATGGACGGCGCCCGCCTGACGGTGCGGCTGGCCGACCGCGACGCGATGAGCGACTGGCGCTTCAGCCCCGACGGACAAGGTGCCGAGCTCGCCTGGCACGGGCCCTGCGCGCTCACGCCCGACAGCGCCGAGCTGCTCACCGCGCTCGAGGCCTGCTTTGCGCTGCATCCCGCCGTGCGGTCGATCCGTGTGAAGGCCCCGTTGCCGCGCGACGCGGCGCTGTTCGAACAGGGCACGCTGCGGCTCGCGCCCGGCGAGCCCGCCACCGCCCATGCCGCGCTGTTCTGGCAACAGCGCGCGCCCTGGCTGGCCCAGCATGCGGCGCAGCCCTTCCCGCTCGATTACGTCGTGACCGGCGCATTGCGTCATCCGCGCCGCCCGCCCAAGCCCACCGGCGAGGTCTATCGCCGCTACATCCCCTGGCTGCAGGCCACGCTGTCGCTGCGCGTGGCCACCGAGGCGCTCGACGCCGCGCGCCTGAACCAATGGATGAACGATCCGGTGGTGGCGCACTTCTGGGAAGAGCAGGGCCCCATCGACAAGCATCGCGCCTATCTGCGCAAGCAGACCGAGGATGCCCATACGCTGCCGCTCGTGCTCTGCCTCGACGGCGTGCCGTTCGGCTACGTCGAGGCCTACTGGGCCCGCGAGGACCGCATCGCGCCGTTCTGCGACGCGCGCGACCACGACCGCGGCTGGCACGTGCTGATCGGCGACCCGGCCTGCCGCGGCCAGCACTTCGTGTCCGCCTGGATGCCGTCCGTGTCGCACTTCCTCTTCCTCGACGATCCACGCACGCAGCGGCTCGTCATCGAGCCGCGCATCGACAACGGCAAGATGCTGCGCAGCCTTGCGCGCAGCGGCTACGCGCTGGAGAAGGCCTTCGACTTCCCGCACAAGCGCGCCATGCTCGGCACGCTATCGCGCGAACGATTCTTCAACGAGGCGCTGTGGCTGCCGCGTTCGGCTGACGGGCTCACGCCCGCCGCGCTTGCGCCGCTCGCCCGCCCGCGCCCCTCCGATCAACTGGTCTCGACCGCTCTGCACTGACGCTCAACATGCTTGTACATGACATCATCGGCATCGGTTTCGGCCCCTCCAACATCGCGCTGGCCATCGCGTTGCGCGAGCGCGAACGCGGCGCCCCGCCGTTGCGCGCGCTGTTCCTCGAGCGCCAGCCCGAGTTCGCCTGGCATCCACACATGATGCTGGACGGCGCGCACATGCAGATCTCGTTCCTCAAGGACCTGGTCACGCTGCGCAACCCCGCCAGCCCATTCTCGTTCCTGAGCTATCTGCACGCCAACGGGCGCCTGCAGCAGTTCATCAACCTGCAGACCTTCTTCCCCAGCCGCCACGACTTCAACGCCTACCTGCGCTGGGCCGCCGATCACTTCACCGACCAGGTGCGCTACGGCGAAGACGTGATCGAGGTCCATCCGGAGTTCGAGGGCGACACGGTGTCGCGCTTGCGCGTGGTGTCGCGCGACGCGAGCGGCCAGCTGACCCAGCGGCTCACGCGCAACCTGGTCATCAGCGTGGGCGGCCGGCCCAACGTGCCGGACGTCTTCGCCGGCGCGCGCGACGACCGCCGCGTGATCCACTCCAGCGGCTATCTGCGCGGCATCGAGGCGCTGGACCGGCCCGCGCGCGTGGCCGTGATCGGCGCGGGCCAGAGCGCCGCCGAGATCTTCATGGACCTGCACGGCCGGCCCGAGCGGCCCGCCGTGGACCTGCTGATCCGGGGCCGCGCGCTGCGGCCCTCCGAAGACAGTCCGTTCATGAACGAGATCTTCAACGTCGAGCACACCGACTACATCTACGGCCGCACGCCGCAGGAACGCGACGCCATGCTGTCCGAAACCTGGCACACCAACTACGCCGCGCCCGACCTGGCCCTGATCGAGCGCATCTACGACGTGTTCTACCAGCAGCAGGTGCGCAAGGAAGCGCGTCACCTGCTGCGCCGGCATTGCCAGATCGAGGCCGCCGAGCTCGCGGCCGACGGCGTGACGCTGCGACTGCGCGACAGCGAGAGCGGCCGCCAGGAGGCCGCGCGCTACGACGCCGTGGTGCTGGCCACCGGCTACGTGCGCGATCATCACCGCAGCCTGCTGGCGCCGCTGGCCGCGTACCTGCCCGAGTTCCAGATCGACCGCAATTACCGGTTGCGCGGCGACGCCCGCCTGCTGCCCGCGATCTATGTGCAGGGCGGCAGCGAAAGCACCCACGGCATCAGCGACAGCCTGCTCTCGATCCTGGCGATCCGTTCGCACGAGATCGGCAGCGCCCTGCTGGCGCCTGTCGCCGACGGCCGCGGCAACGCGGCCGCGCCGGCCCGCGCCGCCGCGCTGGCGACCTGACACCGGCCCGGCCCCGACTCCCACGCCGTCGTCCGGACGGCTCACTGAAGGTGTACATCCATGGCATCCCTTCCGCACCCCGACGCCGCCGGCCAGGACTTGGCCCGACGCCACGACGCCCTGCGCAACCCCTACACGCTGCAGGGCAACGCCCTGCTGCAGTTCCAGTCCGAGCGCGAGTCGAACGCGCGCAGCTATCCGCGCCGCATCCCGCTGGCGCTGCGCCGCGCCAAGGGCATCTATGTGGAAGACGTGGAGGGCCGCGTCTTCATCGATTGCCTGGCCGGCGCGGGCTCGCTGGCGCTGGGCCACAACCACCCCGCCGTGATCGAGGCGATGCAGGACACGCTGCGTGACGACCTGCCGCTGCTCACGCTCGATCTCACCACCCCGGTCAAGGACCGGTTCATGCGCGACCTGCTCGACTTCCTGCCGGCGCGTCTCGCCGCGCGCGCCCGGGTGCAGTTCTGCGGCCCCACCGGCGCCGACGCCATCGAGGCCGCGGTGAAGCTCGTCAAGACCGCCACCGGCCGCGCCGACATGCTGGCCTTCCAGGGCGCCTATCACGGCATGACCCAGGGTGCGCTGCAGATGATGGGCAATGTGCGGCCCAAGCAGTCGCTGCGCTCGCCGCTGGCGGGCGTGCAGTTCCTGCCCTATCCCTACGACCTGCGCTGCCCCTTCGGCCTGCATGGCGAGGCCGGCGTGCGCGCGGGCCTGCGCTACATCGATTCGGTGTTGAGCGATCCGGAAGGCGGCGTGCCGTCGCCGGCCGGCGTCATCGTGGAAGCCGTGCAGGGCGAGGGCGGCGTGATTCCGGCGCCCGACGCATGGCTCGGCGGCCTGCGCGATCTCACCCATCGTGCCGGCGTGCCGCTGATCCTCGACGAGGTCCAGTCGGGCTTCTGCCGCACCGGCAAGCGCTTCGCGTTCGAGCATGCGGGCATCACCCCCGACGTGGTGGTCCTGTCCAAGGCCATCGGCGGCGGTCTGCCGCTGTCGGTGGTGGTCTATGACCAGGACCTGGACCAGTGGACCAGCGGCACCCACGCCGGCACGTTCCGCGGCAACCAGCTCGCCATGGCGGCCGGCAGCACCACGCTGCGCATCCTGCGCGAAGACGGGCTGGACCAGCACGCGGCGGAGGTCGGCGGCCGGCTCGCCAGCCGCCTGCGCGCGCTGCAACAGGACACGCCGCAGATCGGCGAGGTGCGTGGCCGCGGCCTGATGCAGGGCGTGGAGCTGGTGGACCCGGAGCAGCGCGATGCGCGCGGCGGCCCCGCCGCCGCGAGCGCGCTCGCGTCCGCCGTGCAGGCCGCATGCCTGCGCCATGGCCTCATCGTCGAACTGGGCGGACGCCACGGCAGCGTGGTGCGCTTCCTGCCGCCGCTCGTCATCACCGCGGCGCAGGTCGACCACGTCGCCGACATCTTTGCAGCGGCGCTACGCGATGCCTTGCGTGCGACGCCGCAATCCACCCGGGACGCCCGCGCCGCGCGCGCTCCCGTCGACGCTTCGCTCGCCGAACAGGCGGCGTGAGGCCAACCCGAGAATCCAGGGATATGCCGATCCGATTCTCCTGAAAGAAAGACACCATGAAAGACCACAAGACCACAAAGCGCACAGCAGATTCGCTGCGGCCGCGCCACGCCCTGGCCCTGTTCGGCCTGATGCTGGCCGCGCCCGCAATGGCACAACAACCCGTCGCCGACGTCGCGACGCTGCCCAGCGTCACCGTCCAGGGCATCACCGACCCGGGCACCGGGCCGGTGGACGGCTACGTCGCGGAAGAAACCACGTCTGGCAGCAAGACCAGCACGCCCCTGCGCGAGATTCCGCAATCGGTGTCGGTCGTGGGCGCGCAGGAAATGCGCGACCGCGGCGTCCAGAGCGTGTCGCAGGCCATCCAGTATGTGCCCGGCGTGCAGATCACCAACTTCGGCGGCGCCGAGGTGCGCAACGACTGGATCGTGCTGCGCGGCTTCGACGCCAAGATCACCGGCGACTACCGCGACGGCCTGAGCCAGCTTCCCTACGACCAGATCCGCGCCCGCACCGATCCCTACGCGCTCGAGCGCGTGGAAGTGATCCGCGGCCCCTCGTCGGTGCTGTACGGCCAGGTGGCGCCCGGCGGCCTCGTGAACCGCATCACCAAGCGCCCGACCGCCGATGCCTTCGGCGAGATCGTGCTGCAGGGCGGCAACTTCGACCGCCGCCAGGCTGCGTTCGACATCGGCGGCCCGCTCGACGACGACCGCAAATACCTCTATCGCCTGACCGGCATCCTGCGCAACGGCGGCACGCAGGTGAAGTACGACTCCGATCACCGCTACCCGGACGACCTGGGCTACATCGCGCCGGCCTTCACGTGGCGTCCCGATGCGGACACCTCGTTCACGCTGCTCACGCACTATCAGCACGACCGCACCGACGGCGAATCGCGCCCGGTCTACCCGACCCACGTGCCGATCGGCGACTACGATTTCAACCGCTACGACCGCAAGCAGTACGCGATCGGCTATCTGTTCGAGCGCCGCTTCAACGAGAGCTTCACGCTGCGCCAGAACGCGCGCTACCAGTATGGCGAGCTCGACCAGCGCGACCTCTACAGCCTCGCCCTGCGCCCCGACGGCCACACGCTGCGGCGCTACGCGCTGGTCTCGAAGGAACACGCCAAGGGCGCGACCGTCGACACCCAGGGCGAGTTCAAGTTCAACGTGGGCCGCGTGCAGCACACCCTGCTCACCGGCTTCGACTACCGCTTCCAGGACGGTCAGCAGTGGTATCGCCAGGGCCTGGCGCCGGACCTGGACCTGAACAACCCGGTGTACGGCCAGGACATCCCCTACCCGACCGAGACCACGGGCCTGACCATCATCAACCAGAAAGACGTGAGCCGTCAGTTCGGCCTGTATGCCCAGGACCAGATCAAGTTCGATCGCGTCGTCGTGACCGCCGGCCTGCGCCAGGACTGGGCCCGCATGGACAGCCGCAACCGCCTGACCAGCAACAAGACCGAGACCGACGACACCGCGCTGACCGGCCGCCTCGGCCTGGCCTATCTGTTCGACTCCGGCGTGACCCCCTACGTGAGCTACTCCACCTCGTTCCTGCCGCAGACCGGCGTGACGATGGACAGCACGCCGTTCAAGCCGGTCAAGGGCGAGCAGTGGGAGTTCGGCGTCAAGTATCAGCCGGTGGGCTCGCGCAGCATGGTGGCCGTGTCGTTCTTCGACCTGACCCAGCGCAACGCGCTCACGCCGGATCCGCGCAACACCAACTTCAGCGTGCAGACCGGCGAGATGCGCTCGCGCGGCATCGAGCTCGAAGGCAAGGCCAACCTCGGCAGCGGCCTGGACCTGCTGGCCTCCTACACGCTCAACGACGTGAAGGTCACCAAGAGCAACAACCCGCTCGAACTCGACAACACGCCGATCGTGACGCCGCGCCACATGGCCTCGGCGTGGCTCAACTACACCCTGCCGAGCACCGTGCTGCAGGGCGTGGGCATGGGCGTGGGCGTGCGCTACGTCGGCAAGACCTATGCCGACGTGGCCAATACCATCGAGAACAGCTCGTCGTTCCTGGTCGACGCCGGCATCCATTACGAGATCCCGCACTGGCGCTTCGCACTGGACGCCACCAACCTGTTCAACCGCGAGACGGTGGTGTGCCGCAACAACACGACCAACTGCCGCTACGGCCTGGAACGCACGCTCATCGCGAGCGTGGCCTATCGTTGGTGACCGCGATGCTCGATCCCGATCTGGAGGCATTCCTGGAGCTGGTCGCCGCGGGCGGCGGCCAGCCCATGCACCTGGCCGGGCCCGCGCGGGCCCGCGCCAGCTACGATGCCGCCACCCTGGCGATCGATGCGCCGGGCGCCGAGCTGGCACGCGTGCGCGAGCTGCGGGTGCCGGTCCGGGACGGCGCCGAGGTCGGTGCCCGGCTCTACGAGAGCCGGCCCGACACCGGCCAGCCGGTGCTGCTGTTCTTCCACGGCGGCGGCTACTGCGTGGGCGGTCTGGACTCGCACGACTCGCTGTGCCGCGATCTCGCCGACCAGGCCGGGTGCGCGGTGCTGGCGCTCGATTACCGCCTGGCGCCGGAACACCGCTTTCCCACCGCGTTCCACGACGCGGTCGATGCCTGGCAGTGGCTGCGCGGCCATGCCGCCGCGCTCGGTCTGGATCCGGCGCGCCTGGCCGTGGGCGGCGACAGCGCCGGCGGCACGCTCGCCACCGCGCTGTGCCTGCACGCCCGCGAGGCCGGCGCGCCCGCGCCCTGCCTGCAACTGCTGCTCTACCCCTGCACCAGCGCCCACGCCGACTTCCCCTCGCGCGCCCGCTATGCCGAGGGCTTCCTGCTCGAGGCGGCCACACTCGACTGGATGTATGGCAACTATCTGGGCGCGCAGGGCGACGCGCGCGACTGGCGCTTCTCGCCGCTTTCGCATCCCGATCTCGCCGGCCTGCCGCCCGCGCACGTGGCGCTGGCCGAACACGACCTGCTGGTGGACGAGGGCCGCGCCTATGCGCAGCGGCTGGCCGATGCCGGCGTGCCGGTGCGGCTCGAGGTGTACGAGGGCATGACCCATGACTTCGCGCGGCTGGGCAACATCGTGACCCGCACCGCGACGCTGCGCCGGGACCTGGCGCAGGCGCTACGCGCCGCGTTCGCGGACCGTCCCGTCGCCGCCTGACCCGCTGCGCTGCCCGCATTGCCCGCCCCGTCCGGCCGCAAGGCCCGGCGGGGCGATTTCTTTGGGCGCCGTCTTCCTGATCGCGCGCCGGTGGCGGCGCCGCCGGGCCGCATCGCCGTGGCGTGGCACGCGGCCTTGGCGACCTACCGCCCAAGCCGTGCCGCATGCGGATGCCGGTGGCGGCGCCGGCACGCACGCTGCCGGCGCCCCTGCCCTACTTGCCGACCGCGAGCACGTCGGCCGGCTGCGCGGCCGCCTGCCGCAGGCCCTCGACCAGCTGCGCCAGCACCCTTGCATCGCGCACGATGGCGTAGTGGTCGAGATCGACGCTGCGGGCGCCGTCCAGCGCCTGGCCGAGCTGGGCGGCCAGGGCCAGCCGCACCGGCACCGCGCGCGGCGCCGTCCACCAGCACGCCGCGCCCGCGCGCACCGGCGCGAGCGGCCCCGCCTGCAGCGAGATCGCCTGCAGGGCCCGGCCCGCCAGGAAGATGCGGGCCAGCTCGCCCGCGCCTAGCGCGGCATAGCCTTCGGTGGCCGCACCACCCGCCAGCAGCGGCTCGAGCGCCTGCTGCACCGCCACCAGCGAGATCGGCTCCGCCTCGGCTGCGTGCGCAACCGTTGCGGGCGCATCGATCCCGATCGCGGCGGTGAAGTGCACCAGGTCCTCGTGCCAGTCACGCAGCCCGCCGCTTTCCAGGCCGGGCACGTACGGATCGATGAGGCCGAGATAGGCCACCGCGTCGCCCTGGCGCTCGAACTCGGCCGCCATCAGCGCGGCCAGCGTGCCGCCGAGCGACCAGCCGGCCAGGTGATAAGGCCCCGCCGGCTGCACCGCGCGCACCATCGCGCAATAATCCGCGGCCATCTGCACCAGCGACACGTCGCGATGCGCCGGATCGTCGAGCATGCGGCACGGCAGGCCGTACACGGCGCGCTCGCCGTTGAGCGCACGCGCGAGCGGCTGGTAGTCGAACAGCGTGCCCATGCCGGCGTGCACGCAGAACAGCGGCATGCCCTCGCCCTGCCCGCCGTTCATGGGCGTGGCGCGCGCCGTGGGTGCCGCCGCGCCGTCTTCCAGGCGCAGGAGCTGGCCGATGGTGGGCCGCTGCATCAGGTCGCGCAGCGTGAAGTTGAGCTCGGGGTCGCGCAGCGCACGCACGCGCGTCAGCACCTTCAGGCTCAGCAGCGAGTCGCCGCCCAGTTCGAAGAAGTTGTCGCGCTGGCCCACGCTCGGCACGCCGAGCACGTCCTGCCAGATCCCGGCCAGGCGGCGGGCCGCCTCGGTGCTGGGCGCGTGGAAGTCGCGCGTGCCGGCCTGCTGCGGCGCCGGCAGCTGCGCCCGGTCGAGCTTGCCGCTCACCAGGCGCGGCAGGCTGGCCAGCCGCACGAACGCGGCCGGCACCATGTAGTCGGGGAGCTGCGCGGCCAGTTGCGCGCGCAGACGTGCGGTGAAGTCGCCCGCCTGTTCGCCCGCGGCCGCCACGTAGGCCACCAGCTTGCGGCCGGCGCCGTCCTCGTGCACCACCACCGCGGCCTCGGCCACGCCGGCCAGGCCCAGCAGGCGGGCCTCGATCTCGCCCAGCTCGATGCGGAAGCCCCGGATCTTGACCTGGTGGTCACCGCGGCCGGCGTACTCGATGTTGCCGTCCTCGAGCCAGCGCACGATGTCGCCGCTGCGATACATGCGCGCGCCCGGCGCGCCGAAGGGGTCCGGCACGAAGCGGTCGGCCGTCAGGCCCGAGCGGTCCAGGTAGCCGCGCGCCACGCCCAGTCCGCCGATATAGAGCTCGCCGAGATGGCCCGGCGGCACCGGGTTGAGGTCGGCATCGAGCACGTACACGCTGCGCTCCCCGACCGGGCGGCCGATCGGTGCATAGGCGGTCTCGAAGCTCGCGCTGGCCGGCGTCTTCCAGATCAGCGGCGTCACCACGGTTTCGGTCGGGCCGTAGCCGTTGATGAACCAGTCGGGACGCAGGTGATCGCGGGCCCGCTCATAGGCCGCGCGCGGCATGGCCTCGCCGCCGAAGCAGTACAGCCGCACCGGCGGCGCCTCGCCCTGCTGCGCGGCGAAGTCGGCCAGCTGGGTGAGATAGGCCGGCGGGAACGCGACGTGGCTGGTCTCGTGGCGCTGGAGCGCGGCGATGGCCTGCTCGGGCGTCCACAGGTCTGCGCCGCGCACGGCCAGCTCGGCACCGGTCGTGAGCGCCGTCAGCCAGCGCTCGTGCGCGCCGTCGAACGAGAACGACATGAACAGCAGCTCGTGCGAGTCCGGCGACAGGCCGTAGATGCGCGCGGTGGCCGCGCAGTGCATCGCGATCGGGCCGTGCGTGACGGCCACGCCCTTGGGCTTGCCGGTGGAGCCGGAGGTGTAGATGACGTAGGCCATGTTGTCCGGCGCCAGCGCCACGGCAGGCGGCACGTCGGGCAGGGCCGCGTGATCGGCCGCATCGTAGGGCAGCCGCGCCACGCCCGCGATGGCGGGCAGATGCGCGGGCGGCTGCGGACCGGTGATCACCAGGCGCATGCCGCTGTCGGCGATGACGTAGGCGAGCCGGTCGGCGGGATGCTCCAGGTCCATCGGCACGTAGGCCCCGCCCGCCTTGAGGATGGCGAGAAACACGACCAGGGTGTCGAGCGAGCGCGGCATCGCCACGCCCACCCGCTGCTCGGGCCCGACGCCGGCGCGCACCAGGTGCTGCGCCAGGCGGTTGGCCCGCGCATCCAGCGCCGCGAAGCTGAGCGCGTCGTCGCCCATCACGACGGCGCGCGCCTCGGGGCGCGTCAGCGCATGCCGGCGAATCTGCTCGTGCACGAAGCCATAGCCCGCGGCGGCGGGCACGTGCCCGGCATCGCGCGACCAGGGCAACAGGGCCGCCTGCTCATCCGCGTCGAGCCAGGGCAGCTCGCCCAGCGTGGCGCCCGGCATCGCAACCATGGCCGCGAGCAGGCATTCCATCTGGCGCCGCATGCGTGCGGCCAGCCACGGCGCCAGATCGGCGCGCGCATAGCAATACTCGATCTCGAGATCGTCGCGCGCCACCACCTGCAGGTCCATCGCGTAGCCGGTGAGGCCCATGCCCTCGATCCTGCCGAAGCGCAGGCCGTGGCGCTGGTTGCCGCGCAGGGTCTCGTCGATGGGATAGTTCTCGAACACCACGATGCTGTCGAACAGCGGCCGGCCCGACGAACCGGCCCAGCGCTGCACGTCGGCCAGCGCCGCGTGCTCCTGCTCGCGCAACCGCAGATTGGTCTGCTGCAGCGCGGCCAGATAGTCGGGCAGCGTCCGCGCGGGATCCGGGCGCACCGGCACCGGCAGCGTGGTGATGAAGAGCCCGAGAATGTCCTCCACGCCCGACAGCGTGGCCGGACGGCCCGAGACGGTGGCGCCGAACACCACGGTGTCCTGCTGCGTGTAGCGGCGCAGCACCATGGCCCACGCGGCCTGGATCACGGTATTGAGCGTCACGCGCTGCTCGCGCGCCAACGCCCGCAGGGCCTCGGTGCGCGAAGCGTCCAGCCGGGTGTAGAGCTTGCCGAAATCGGCGGCGGCGGGCATGGCATCGTCGGCGGGCAGCGGCGCGCCCGCGCGGCTCACCTGCCGCGCGGCCTGCGCCAGCAGCGTCGGGCCCTCGAAGTCGCGCAGCTCATGCTTCCAGACCCGCTCGCTCTCCCCGCGGTCCTGGCGCGCCAGCCAGCGCGCATACTCGCCATAGCCCGGGCCGGCCTCGGCCAGCGTGTCGCCGCCGTAGGTGCGCAACCATTCGCCGATCAGGCGCGACGCGCTCCAGCCGTCGAGCAGCAGGTGATGGTAGGTCCAGATGAGCTGGTGCGCGTCCGGGCCCGTGCGCACCAGCAGCAGCCGCGCCAGCGGCGGCCGCAGGAAGTCGAACGACCGCGCCAGTTCGCGTTGCGCGAGCGCGCGCAGCGCGTCGGCATCGGCGGGCCCGTCGCGCAGTTCGATCTGCGCCTGCGCCTCGCGCAGCACCAGTTGCAGCGGCTGGGCCATGCCCTCGCGCCACACGAAGGCCGTGCGCAAGACCGGGTGGCGGCGCGTCATCGCGTGCCATGCATCCACCAGGCGTTGCGCGTCCAGCCCTTCGACCACCACGCTCAGCTGGTTCACGTACAGGCCCGAGGCCGGCGCCTCGAGCGTGTGGAACAGCATGCCGGACTGCGTCGGCGAGAGCGTGTAGACATCCTCGATGTCCGCGTCCGACAGGCCCAGCGCGGAGGCGAAGGGCGCGCCCGCGTGGTCCGCGAGCCGCTGCCGCACGGCGGGCGCCGCTAGCGGCGCGGCGCTGGCATGCAGCGGCGCCGCGGCGGCGGCGAGCGATGCCACCGTCTGCTGCTCGAACACGTCGCGCGGCGTGAGCTGCCAGCCGGCCTGACGCATGCGGGTCACGATCTGCAGGCTCAGGATCGAGTCGCCGCCGAGCTCGAAGAAGTTGTCGTGCCGGCCCACG
>Ga0160496_1000106_pt1 | contig 70981 bp, 58 predicted proteins | sample DIDPMG_2_FD_108231 | JGI IMG/M metagenome (GOLD analysis project Ga0160496, IMG submission 108231) | Enriched soil microbial communities from UW Madison campus, WI, USA - DID2937_E24_FP MG | ecosystem: Environmental > Terrestrial > Soil > Grasslands | place: USA: Madison, Wisconsin | collected...
CAGCCCAACTTCTCGGTGTTCGACAACTACATCCAGGAGCCGGCCTATCTGAGCGGCATGATCGCCGGCGGCATGAGCAAGTCGGGCAAGATCGGCCTGATCGGCGGCTACCCGATTCCCGAAGTGAACCGCCTGATGCAGGCCTTCATGGAAGGCGCCAAGGAAACCAACCCGAACGTCACCTTCACCGTGACCTTCATCGGCTCGTGGTTCGATCCCCCGAAGGCCAAGGAAGCCGCCTTCGCCATGATCGACAAGGGCGCGGACGTGCTCTACGCCGAGCGTTTCGGCGTGTCGGACGCGGCCAAGGAGCGCGGCAAGCTCGCCATCGGCAACGTGGTCAACACCCAGGCCCAGTACCCCGAGACCGTCGTGGCCTCGGCGCTGTGGAACATGGAGCCCACCATCGAGCAGGCCCTCGCCAAGGTCAAGGCCGGCGACTTCAAGGCCGAAGACTACGGCCAGTACTCGATGATGAAGTTCAAGGGCTCGGAGCTCGCGCCGCTCGGCACGTTCGCCGGCAAGGTGCCCGCCGACCTGATGGCCAAGGTCGAAGCCAAACAGAAGGCCATCCTCGACGGCAGCTTCACCGTCAAGGTCGTCGACAGCGAACCCAAGTCGACCGCCAAATGAATGACGCCGCTCTCGCCCTCCGCCTCACGGGGGTGACCAAGCGCTTCGGCAGCCTCACGGCCAACGACGACATCTCGCTCTCGCTGCGCGCGGGCGAGGTGCTCGCGTTGCTCGGCGAGAACGGCGCGGGCAAGTCCACGCTGGTCTCGATCCTGTTCGGCCACTACGTGGCCGATGCCGGGCGCATCGACGTCTTCGGCCAGCCGCTGCCGCCGGGGCGTCCCGACGCGGCGCTGGCCGCCGGCATCGGCATGGTGCACCAGCACTTCACGCTGGCCGACAACATGACCGTGCTCGACAACGTGATGGTCGGCACGGAATCGCTGTGGAAGTTCGCCTCCGCGCGCAAGCGCGCGCGCGAGAAGCTGGTGGCGCTGGGCCAGCGCTTCGGCCTCGCCATCAATCCCGACGCGCGCGTGGGCACGCTGTCGGTGGGCGAGAAGCAGCGCGTCGAAATCCTCAAGGCGCTGTATCGCGGCGCGCGCGTGCTCATCCTCGATGAGCCCACCGCCGTGCTCACGCCGCAGGAATCGCAGGCGCTGTTCGCCACGCTGCGCGGCTTCGTCGCCGACGGCCTGGCGGTCATCTTCATCTCCCACAAGCTCGACGAAGTCATGGCCGTGTCGCAACGCGTCGCCGTGCTGCGCCAGGGCAAGCTCGTGGCCGAGCGCGACACCGCCGCCACCTCGGCGGCCGAACTGGCCGAGCTGATGGTGGGCCGCAAGGTGGTGATGCCGCATGCGCAGCCCGTGCCCGCGCGCGAGCAGGTGGCGCCGGTGTTGCGCCTGTCGCAGGTCACGGTGCGCGACAACGCCGCCGCCGTGCCGCAGCTCGATGCGCTCGACCTCACCGTGCACGAACACGAGATCGTCGCGATCGCGGGCGTGGCCGGCAACGGCCAGCAGGCGCTCGTGTCGGTGCTCACCGGCCTGCGCCATCCCGCCGACGGCACCATCCGGCTCGGTCCGGAAAGCGCGGCCGCGCCCGCCACCCCGGCGGGCTGGACCGCCGCCGGCGTCGGCCGCATTCCCGAAGACCGCCATCACGAAGGCGTGCTCGGCGACAGCCCGCTGTGGGAAAACGCCATCGTCGAAGACCTCGACGACCCGCGCTTCGCGCGTTTCGGCGTGATCCGCGCGCGCGAGGCGCAGGCCTATGCGCGCGACCTCGCGACCCGCTACGACGTGCGCGCGGCCTCGCTGTCGGTACGTACCCGCAGCCTGTCGGGCGGCAATATGCAGAAACTGATCCTGGGCCGCGCCCTCACGCGCGAACCGCGCCTGATCGTGGCCGACCAGCCGACCTGGGGCCTGGACATCGGCGCGGTCGCCTACGTGCGCGAACAATTGCTGGCCGCGCGGGCGCGCGGCGCCGGCATCCTGCTGGTCTCCGAAGACCTCGAAGAGATCTTCGCGCTGGCCGACCGCATCGCCGTGCTGTGCGCCGGCAAGCTGGTGGCCGACAAGCCGGTGGATCAATGGACACCCGCCACCGTCGGGCTGGCCATGACTGGAGCTTCATCATGAGTTTGATACTGGAGCGGCGGACCGAACCCAGCCGCTTCGCACTGGCCGTCGCGCCCCTGGCCGCGATCGCCTTCACCCTGCTGATCTGCACGCTGCTGGTGGCCTGGGCCGGCGCGCCCGTGGGCCGCACCTACGCCTTGCTGTTCGAGGGCGCCTTCGGCTCGCGCTTCGCGCTGTCCGAGACGCTCACGCGCGCGACGCCGCTGATGCTCACGGGCCTGGCCTGCGCGGTCGCGTTCCGCGCGCGGCTCTTCAACATCGGCGCGGAAGGGCAGCTCTACATGGGCGCGCTCGCCGCGGTCGCCGTGGGCGGCATGCATGGCGGCGTGGGCCTGGACCTGCCGGTGCCGGTGCTGTTCGGCGGCATGCTGCTGGCGGCCGCGCTGGCCGGCGCCGTGCTGCTGCTGATCCCCGCCATTCTCAAGTCGCGCCTGGGCGTCGACGAAGTGGTGACCACGCTGCTGGGCAACTTCATCGTGCTGCTGTTCGTGTCGATGATGCTGGACGGCCCGATGAAAGATCCCATGGCGATGGGCTGGCCGCAATCGGTCGCGCTCAACCCCGACCTCGAACTGGGCAAGCTGATCGAGCGCACCCGCGCCCACACCGGCCTGCTGTGGGCGGCCGGGCTGGCGGTGGCGCTGTGGCTGGTGAACCGCTACACCGTATTCGGCTTCCAGATGCGCGCGGTCGGCGGCAACGCCCACGCCGCGCGCTTCCTGGGCCTGCCGGTGAGCCGCGTAATGCTGTGCACCGCGATGCTGTCGGGCGCGCTGGCCGGGCTGGCCGGCGCGATCGAGGTGGCGGGCCGCACCAGCTACGTGACGCTGGATATGTCGCCGGGCTACGGCTACACCGGCGTGGTGGTGGCGATGCTGGCCGGCCTGCATCCGCTGGGCGTGATCGCGGCCAGCGTGTTCGTGGCCGGCATGCTGGTCGGTGCCGACAGCATGAGCCGCGCCATCGCCGTGCCCAACTACATCGCCGACGTCATCGTGGCGACTTCGCTTTTGTCCATGTTGGTGGCGACGCTGTTTGCGCAGTATCGCGTGCGCCGCAACCCCGCTTGAGGACCGAGTCATGGAATGGATGGATCTACTCGGCTCGGCGGCATTCTGGATCGCCGCGCTGCGCCTGGCGACGCCGCTGATTCTCGGCACGCTGGGCGTGCTGATGTGCGAGCGTGCCGGCGTGCTGAACCTCGGCATCGAGGGCATCATGGTGGCGGGCGCCTTCAGCGGCTGGCTCGCCGTCTACCTGGGCGCGCCGCTCTGGCTCGGCGTGGTCGCGGCGGCATTCGCCGGCGCGGTGTTCGGCCTGCTGCATGCGGTGCTCACGGTGCCGCTGGGCCTGTCGCAACACGTCTCGGGCCTGGGCGTCACGATGCTGGCGACCAGCCTGAGCTACTTTGCCTACCGCGTGACGTTCCCGAGCGTCACCACCCCGCCCACCATCGTGCCCTTCGCCGAGATGAAGGCGCTCGCCGGCATTCCGCTGTTCGGGCCGGTGCTGGCCGGGCTCACGCCCATGACACTGCTGGCGCTGATCGCCGTGCCGCTGGTGGCCTGGCTGCTCAACCGCACGCCGGCCGGCCTGGCGCTGCGCATGGTGGGCGAGAATCCCGCCGCGGCCGAAGGGCAGGGCCTGTCGGTGACGAAGCTGCGCATGAGCGCCATCGTGGCGGGCTCCGCGCTGATGGGCATCGCGGGCAGCTTCCTCACGCTGTCGGCCTTCAACGCCTTCTTCTTCAACATGGTCAACGGCCGGGGCTGGATCTGCGTGGCGCTGGTGGTGTTCGCCTCGTGGCGGCCCGGCAAGGCCTTGCTGGGCGCGCTGGTGTTCGCCTTCTTCGACGCCATCCAGTTGCGCCTGCAACAGGCGGGCGCCGCGCTGCCGGGCCTGCCCGAGCTGCCGTATCAGGTCTACCTGATGCTGCCCTACATTCTTTCCATCCTCGCCCTGGTGGTCGTGGCGCGCCGCGCCGCCTACCCGCAGGCGCTGATGAAGCCCTATCGCAAGGGCGAACGCTGATCTACCGGAGTACCCACATGTTCGATCTCATCATCAAGCAGGCCGTGCTGCCCGACGGCCGCGGCCCGCTCGACATCGGCGTGCGCGATGGCCGCATCGCCGCCATCGAGCCGCAACTGGCTGCCGAAGCCGGCGACGTGCTGGACGCGCAGGGGCAACTGGTCTCCACGCCCTTCGTCGACGCGCACTTCCACATGGACTCGACGCTGTCGTATGGTCTGCCGCGCGTGAACGAATCGGGCACGCTGCTCGAAGGCATCGCGCTGTGGGGCGAGCTCAAGCCGCTGCTCACGCAGGAGGCGCTGGTCGAGCGCGCGCTGGCGTACTGCGACTGGGCCGTGGGCCGCGGCCTGCTGGCGATCCGCAGCCACGTCGACGTATGCGACCCGCGCCTGCTGGCGGTGGAAGCGCTGCTGCACGTGCGCGAGCGGGTCAAACCGTATCTCGACCTGCAACTGGTGGCCTTCCCGCAGGACGGCGTGCTGCGCGCGCCGGGCGCGCTCGACAACCTCAAGCGTGCGCTCGACATGGGCGTGGACGTGGTGGGCGGCATCCCGCACTTCGAACGCACCATGCAGGACGGCGCCGAATCGGTGCGCATCCTGTGCGAGCTGGCCGCCGAGCGCGGCCTGCGCGTGGACATGCATTGCGACGAGAGCGACGACCCGCTGTCGCGCCACATCGAATCGCTGGCGTACCAGTCGCAGCGGCTCGGCCTGCACGGCCGCGTCACGGGTTCGCACCTGACCTCGATGCATTCGATGGACAACTACTACGTGTCCAAGCTGATCCCGCTGATCCGCGAGGCCGGCGTGGCCGCCATCGCCAATCCGCTGATCAACATCACGCTGCAGGGCCGCCACGACACCTATCCGAAGCGCCGCGGCATGACGCGCGTGCCCGAGCTGCTGGCCGCCGGCGTGCCGGTGGCGTTCGGCCACGATTGCGTGATGGACCCCTGGTACAGCCTGGGCGGCGGCGACATGCTGGAAGTGGCGCACATGGGCCTGCACGTGGCCCAGATGACCGGCCGCGATGCGATGCTGGCCTGTTTCAAGGCCGTGACCGAAACGCCGGCCGCCATCCTCGGCCTGGACGACGTCGGCCTGGCGGTCGGCAAGCGCGCCGACCTGGTGCTGCTGCAGGCCGGCGATCCGGTCGAGGCGATCCGCCTGCGCGCGGCGCGCCTGGCGGTGATCCGCGGCGGCCGCATCATTGCGCGCACGGCGCCGGTGCGCGCGGAGCTGGCCCTGCCGGGCCGCCCCGCGTCGGTCGACTTCCGCCTGCGGCGCTGACGCCGCGGGCGAGGGGCGGTGCGCGCCGTTACGCGCGCGCCGCCGTCACGATGATTTCCACCAGCAGTTCGGGCGCGGCCAGCTTGGCCTCGCAGGTGGCGCGCGTGGGCATGGCCTCGCGCGGCGCCCACTCGCCCCACACGCCGTTCATCGCGGCGAAATCACGGTCGATATCCTTGAGCCAGATCTGCACCGACAGCAGGCGGGTCTTGTCGGTGCCGGCCTGCGCCAGGTAGCCGTCGATCTTCGCAAGCGCGTCGCGCGTCTGCGCGGCCACGCCGCCTTCGGCGCGCGAGGTGACGCCGGCCACGTACACCGTGTCGCCATGGATCACGATGCGCGAGAGTCGTTCGTTCGAATCGATGCGGGTGATGTTGCTGCTCATGCTGCGCCTAGCTCCTTTGGGCCCGTGAGGGCGTGGATGAATCAGTGCGGGGCGGCGTGCGCCACGCCCGCTTCGAAACGATTCACGGCAAACGGCGCGATCGGCAGGGCCGCCTCGCCGCGCGTGATGAGATCGGCCAGGATGCTGCCCACGATGGGCCCGAGCTCGAAGCCATGGGCCGAGAACCCGAAGGCGTGGAAGGCCTGTTCGCGCCGCAGGCTCGGGCCGATCACCGGAATCTCGTCGGGCATGGCCGCCTCGATGCCGGCCCAGCCGCGATTGACGACGGCCTCGCGCATGTGCGGAAACAGGTCGCACACGGTGCGTGCGCCTTCGCCGAGCGAGCGGAAGTCGAGCTCGGTGGCCTCCGCGTCGCGATCGACCCAGGCGCGCCGGCCACCGCCGATCAGCACGGTGCCGTTGCTGCGCTGCTTGAACGACAGCGGCCGCCCGGTGCCCAGCACCACGGGATCGAGAAAGTGCGGCATGCGCAGCGTCACCAGCATCATCGGGCTGATGGGCAAAAGCGGCACCGGCTCGTCCCATTGCGCGGCGATGCGATCGGCCCAGGCGCCGGCACAGTTCACCAGCGTCTCGCAGGTGTAGTCGCCCGCGTCGGTGGTGACGATCCACTGGCGGGCCTCGCGGCGCGTCTGCAGCACCCGCACGCCCTCGGCAAAGCGGGCGCCGAGCGCGGCCGCCTTGCGCCGGAACGCCAGCGTGGTGCGGTAGGGATCGGCGGCGCCGTCGCCGCGCACGATCAGGCCGCCCAGCACCGAGGGCGCGAGCGCCGGCACCAGCGCGCGCAAGCCGTCGGCACCGATCCACTCCTCGTGTTCGTAACCCAGCGCCTGCAGCTGTGCGCGCCGGCGCGTGAGCGTGGCCACGTCGGCCTCGTTCTCCGCGACCCGCACCTGGCCGTGTTGTTCGTAGCCGCAGTCGTCGTCGACCAGCTCGCCGATGCGGTACCAGAGCTCGCGCGAGGCCAGCGCCAGCGGAATCTCGGCCACGTGGCGCGAGAGCGTGCGCACGCCGCCCGCATTCACGCCCGAGGCATGACGCCCCACGTAATTCTTCTCGAGCACCAGCGCGGCCACGCCCGCGCGCGCCAGGTGCAAGGCGGCGGAGCTGCCATGCAGCCCGCCACCGATGACGATGACCTGCGCATGACGCGAACCGCCGGGCGCGCTCATTTCTTCAACCGCACGACGGCCTGGCGCGACGCGTCGGTCTGCGGCAGCGAGGCGAGCTCGCCGAGCGTGAGCGGCTTGGTCGGGAAGCGCAGGCGGTAATAGCCGACGTCCTGCGTGGGCACGCCGCGCTCGTCGGCGATGAGCTCGGTCACCGTCAGCCCGCAATAGCGGCCCTGGCACGGACCCATGCCGCAACGCAGGAACGACTTCATCTGGTTCGGGCCGCTGCAGCCCAGCTTGACCGTCTCGCGCACCTGCTGCGCGGTGACCTCCTCGCAGCGGCACACGATGGTGTCGCCGGTGGGCCGGCGGAACGCGTCGGGTGCGCGATACAGCGTGTCGAAGAAGGCGCGGCCGCGCGTGGCGCGCGCCAGCGCGGCGCGCGGCGCGGCGGCTCGCTCATCGCGCCGGGCCGTGTTGATGCGGCCCAGCCGCGCCGCGATGCCGAGCGCGGCGATGCGGCCGCGCTCTTCGGCCGCCAGCGCGCCCGCGATGCCGGCGCCGTCGCCCGCGATGGCAATGCCAGGCACGCTGCTCGCGCCCCACGCATCGAGACGCGGCTCCCAGCAATCGAGCACCGCGTTCCAGTCGTGTTCGAGGCCGAGCGCGCGCGACAGATTCACGTTGGGCACCACGCCCTGATGCAGCAGCAGCTGGTCGACGGGCAGTTCGCCCGCGCCGCTGGCCGACGTGTAGGCGACGCGCTGCACGTGGCCGTCGCCCAGCGCGCGCAGCGCCGAGACGTTGCGCACGATGCGGATCTCGCGCTTGACCGCGCGCATCAGCTTCAGGCCCTTGCCCAGATAGGGCGAACGCAGGAAGTCGAAGGCGTGCGGCAGGGCCTTGCCCAGCCGGCCCGGCGGGGTGGTCTCGAGGATGGCGTCGATCTTCACGCCGGCATTGAGATACTGCCAGGCCACCAGGAACAGCAGCGGGCCACAGCCCGCCAGCACGGTGCGGCTGCCCGGCACCACGCCCGCCGACTTGAGCAGGATCTGCGCCGCGCCGGCCGTGATCACGCCGGGCAGCGTCCAGCCCGGAATCGGGAAGGGCCGCTCCTGCGCGCCGGTGGTCAGCAGGATCTCGCGCGCATGCAGCAGCCGCGCCTCGCCATCCACCGAGTACGCCACCTCGAAACCCTCGTCGGGCTGCGGCGCGGTCATGCGCGACACTGCCCACACGGTGGCGCGCGGCTCGTAGCGCGCGCCGCTGGCCTGGAACGGGCCGACCAGCTCGCTGCCGTGCCAGTAGTCCTCGCCCAGCACCTTGCGGTCGGTGACCGGCGTGGTCGTGATGGCGCGATAGATCTGGCCGCCCGGCGCCGGCTGCTCGTCGAGCAGGATCACGTCGACCCCGGCCCGCGCGGCCTCCGTGGCGGCCGCGAGGCCGGCCGGACCCGCGCCCACCACCAGCAATTCACACGTCGTCTGCTTCATCGTCATACCTTGCGCGCGCCCAGCTGGCGCTCGATCTTCATGCCAGGCGCCACGGGCGTCATGCAGCCCTGGCGGTTGGGTTGCCCGTCGATCGTGACCAGGCAGTCGTAGCACACGCCCATCATGCAGAAGGGCCCGCGCGCCACCTCGTTGACCGCGGTGTCGCGGCAGGCGTCCATGCCGGCGGCGAACAACGCCGCGGCCACGCTGTCGCCCGCACGCGCCTGCACGGGCTGGCCGTTGACGTGGATCTCGACCGGCGCGCTCCGTGCCGCCTGCTGCGCCGCCTCAAGCCTCTTGAACATGAAATCTCCCGGTGGAAAACGGCGCCATGTCTTCATCGAGCCTGCCGGCCACGATCATGGGCGCCAGCGCCAGCGCGTGGGCGGCCGCCAGCGTCACACCGCTGTGACAGGTGGCCACGAATACGCCGGGGCAGGATTCGGATTGCTGATAGATCGGAAAACCATCCTTGGACATCACGCGCAGCGCCGCCCAGCTGCGCACCACCCGCACGTCGCGCAGCGCCGGCAGGGTGCGCACCGCCCGGTCGGCCAGCGTGCCGAGCACCGGCAGGCCGACGTCCTGGTCGGCGTAGCCCGCCTCTTCCTGCGAGTCGCCGATGAGCCACGAGCCCTCGTCCATCTGGCGCAGCGTCGACAGCGGCGTCTCGAGGACGCGGCGGGTGCGCTCCATCACGATGATCTGGCCGCGCTGCGGCCGCACCGGCACATCCAGGCCGACCTGCTCGCCGAGCGCCTTGTTGGACAGGCCGCTGGCCAGCACGATCTTGCGCGCGCGCACCGTGCCCTCGGGGGTCTGGACCTCGTAGAGCTCGCCCGTGCGGCGGATCTGCTGCGCGGGCCGGCGCGGCAGGTAATCCACGCCCACGCGTGCAAACGCCGTGTGCAGCGCACGCAGCAGCTTGAGCGGATTGGCGATGCCATCGACCGGCGTCCAGGTCGCGCCGCGCACGTCGGGCCCGACGCCGGGCAGCATGTCGGCCAGCTCGTGCCGGTCGAGCAGCTTCCAGGGGTACTGCGCCATGCCGGGCTGCGCCTGCAGGGTCTCCATGAACTTCGCGCGCGCCGCGACCTCTTCGTCGCTGAGCAGCACGTGCAGGCCGCCGTTCTGTTCGAGCCGCACGTCCACGCCGGTTTCCTCGAGCAGCGTGGCCGCCAGCTGCGGCCACAGGCCCGCCGAGCGCATGGTCCACACGCCGTAGCGCGGCATGCCCATGCCCTTGCTCTGCACCCACACCAGGCCGAAGTTGCCGCGCGAGGCGCGGTAGGCCACGTCGCCCTCGTCGAGCACCGCCACGCGTTCGAGCTCGCGCGCCAGGCCCCAGGCCAGCGCGGATCCCACCAGGCCGCCGCCCACCACCAGCGCGTCGTACACGCCCTGGCCGGCGTGCGCCGCATTCGCTTCGCTATGCATTACCGTCCTTTGCCCACAAACAGTTTTTCCAGTCCGATCCAGCGATCCAGCACGAAGATCGCGATCAGCGTCACGTAGATCAGCACCGCGGACACCGCCGTCACGAGCGGATCGATGGTGTCTTCGATATGCAGGAAGATACGCACCGGCAGCGTCGTGGTCGAGGGGGAGGCGATGAAAATCGACATCGTCAGCTCGTCGAAGCTGGTGATGAACGCGATGACCCAGCCGCTCACCACGCCCGGCAGGATCAGCGGCAGCACCACGCGGCGAAACGCCGTGGCCGACGAGGCGCCCAGCGACAGCGCGGCGCGCTCCAGCGAGGGGTCGATGCCGGTGGCGCTGGCCAGCACCAGGCGCAGCGCATACGGCATGATGATGATGATGTGCGCCATCACCAGGCCGAAGTAGGTGCCCACCAGCCCGATCGAGGTGAAGAACTTCAGGAAGGCCAGGCCCAGCACCACGTGCGGGATCATCAGCGGCGACATGAAGAAGGCCAGCAGCGCCTCGCGGCCGCGGAAGCGGTTGCGCGCGATGGCCAGCGCCCCCGGCACCGCCAGCACCACCGCCACCGTGGCCGACAGCGCGCCCAGGCCGAGGCTGAACCAGAACGCCTCCATGAAGCGCGGATTGTCGAGTATGGCGCGGAACCAGCGCAGCGACAGGCCGTTGGTCGGCAGCGAGATGAAGCCTTCGCTGGTGAACGCCACCGCGCACACCATCACGATGGGCGCAAGAATGAAGGCGATGAACAGCGTGTGGAAGATGAGGCCGATCGGGCCGTTGCGGAACGTCATGCCGGCCTCCTTCAGTTGAACACCGCGCCGTAGCGCCGTTCGATGATGCGGTTGGCCGCCAGCAGCACGATCACGGTGGCCAGCAGCAGCAGCATGGCCAGCGCCGCGCCGAGCGGCCAGTTGAGCGTGTTCAGAAACTCGTCGTAGGCGGCGGTCGCCACGGTCTTGAGCCGGCGTCCGCCGATGATGGCGGGCGTGGCGAACGCGCTCGCCGCCATCGCGAACACCATGATGGAGCCCGACAGGATGCCCGGCATGACCTGCGGCACGATCACGCGGCGGATCACGGTGAACTGGCTCGCGCCCAACGACAGCGCGGCCGCCTCGGTCGACGGATTGATCCGCTGCAGCGAGGCCCACACCGAGATCACCATGAACGGCACCAGCACGTGCGTGAGCGCGATGCCCACGCCCAGGTTGCTGTACATCAGGTCGATCGGCTGCGACAGCACGCCCAGCGCCATCAGGGCGCGGTTGATGAGGCCGGTGGAACCGAACAGCAGCGCCCAGCCGAGCGTGCGCACCACCACCGAGATCAGCAGCGGACCCAGCACCACCATCAGGAACAGGCCCTTCCAGGGATTGGCCATGCGCGACAGCACATAGGCCTCGGCGGTGCCCAGCACCAGGCAGGCCAGCGTGACCAGCGCGGCCACGCCGAAGGTGCGCGCGTAGATCTCGTAGTAATAGCTGTCGCCCAGGATCTCGGCGTAGTTTTCCCAGTTGAGCGCGGCCTGGATGCCGCCGTAGAAATCGAAGTTGAAGAAGCTGATCAGGAACACCAGCGCGAGCGGCACGATCAGGAAGGTCGCATACACCGCCAGCGCCGGCGTGCTCAGCAGCCAGGGGTTGTGGCGTTCGCTCATGCGGCCTCGCCCCGGCCGACGCCGCGCATGTCTTCGGCGCGCCAGTGCAGGTGCACCGTCTCGCCCTCGGCCGGCACCGCGGTGCCGTCGTTCTGGCGCATCACCAGCACGTCGCCCACCGAGGTCTCGACCTGGCAGAGCCAGTGATTGCCCTGGAACACGCGGGTCTTGATGCGGCCGGGCAAGGCACAGAGCGCCGCCTCGCCGAAATGGATCTTCTCGGGCCGCACGATCACCGCGCCCTGCGGCAGCGCCGCGCCGTCGAGCGTGATGTGGGCCTCGCCCACCTGCGCGCGGCCGCCGCCGGCCGCAGCGCTCGCGGCGGGGTGGAACACGTTCGCCTTGCCCAGGAAGCCGCCGACGAAACGCGTGGCCGGCACCTCGTAGGCATCCACCGGATCCGCCACCTGCTCGACGCGGCCCTGGTTCATCACCACCACGCGATCCGACAGCGCCATGGCCTCGGATTGATCGTGCGTGACCAGCACGGTGGTGGTGCCCACCGTGCGCTGGATCGAGCGCAGCTCCAGCTGCATTTCCTCGCGCAGCTTGGCATCGAGGTTGGACAGCGGCTCGTCGAGCAGCAGCAGGCTGGGCTTGATCACCAGCGCACGCGCCAGCGCCACGCGTTGCTGCTGGCCGCCCGACATGCGCGCGGGATGGCGGTCGGCCAGGTGCGACAGGCCGACCAGCTCGAGCGCCTGGCCGACCCGCTCGGTGCGCTCGCGCCTGGCGATGTTGCGCATCTCCAGGCCGAACGCCACGTTTTCCGCGGCCGTCATGTGCGGGAACAACGCGTAGTTCTGGAACACCATGCCCAACCCGCGCTTGTTGGCCGGCATGCGCGACAGATCGCGGCCGTCGAGCTCGATGCTGCCCGCGGTGGGCGGCACGAAGCCCGCGATCATCTGCAGGGTGGTGGTCTTGCCGCAGCCCGAGGGGCCCAGTAGCGAGACGAACTCGCCCTTGGCCACCGACAGGCTCAGATCGTCCACCGCGGTTGCCTCGCCGTAGCGCTTGGTGAGGCCCTTGAGCACGAGATAGGTCATGGTGTTGCCCTTGCGCTCAGCGCTCGATCTCGCGCGTCCAGCGCTTGTTCCAGGCGTCGCGGTTCTGGTTCACCGTGTCCCAGTCGATCACGATCAGCTTGGCGGCACGCTCGCCCACCGGCAGCGGCACGCGCGGATCGTCCTTGACCTCGGCCTTCTTGTTGACCGGGCCGTAGCCATAGCTCGTGGCGAGCTTGGCCTGCACCTCGGGCGTCACCAGGTACTGCACGAAGGCCTGTGCAACGGGATTCGGCTTTTCCTTGGCCACCGGACACACCGACGAGAGCAGCGCATACGCACCCTCGCGCGGGTAGACGAAGCCCACCGGGAAGCCGGTGTCGGCAAAGGCCTTGGCGCGGCCGCTGCCCCACACCGCGATCGAGGCCTGGCCGCTCGAGAACAGCTCGGTCATCTTGCCCGGCGAGGGTTCATAGACCAGCACGTTGGGCCCGACCTCGTTCTTGAAGGTGTCGAAGCCCGCGTCGATCTTCTTCTCGCCGCCGCCCTTGGCGCGCGCGTACTGCACCACCGCGTGCAGACCGTAGGTGTTGTTGAGCGGCGGGACCACGAGCTGCTTCTTGTACTTCGGATCCTTGAGGTCGTCCCACGAGGTGGGCGCGGCCCACTTGCGCTCGTCGAACAGCTTCTTGTTGTACATGATGCCGGTCGCCACGATGCCGATGGCCACGGCCTTGTCGTCCTTGTAGCGCGCGGCCTCGTAGAGGTCGGCGGCGGGCAGGCCCTGGATCGGGGCGCAGAAGCCCAGCGCGATGGCCTGGTACATGGGGCCGTCGTCGATGATGGCCACGTCGACCTGCTGATTGCTTTTCTGGGCCTGCAGGCGCGCCACCGTGTTGGTGGAGTTGCCCGCCACGTAGTCGAGCTCGACGCCGTGCTGCTTGGCGAACGGCGGGAAGATGTCCTGCCGCATGATGTCCTCGAACGAGCCGCCGTATCCGGCGACCACCAGCTTCTGCTGCGCTTGGGCCGCGCTGGCGGCCCCCGCACCCACCGCGATGGCGGCAAGGGCAACTACGACTTTCTTCATGACACTTCCCCTAGTTCTGGATACACAGGTAGCGACCAACGGCGTCGTGAGGCAAGGCTGCGGACGGGTTGCGGGGGAGGGCGGGCCGACTCAAAATTCCGGCCTGGCGGGCTCGCGCCCGACCGCCAATCCTCATACAATTTGTCCGGACATTCATGTCCGGACAAATAATCGCCGCCGTACACCCCGGTGTCAATTCAGTGTTGACCCCAATACCGGCCGCCGCACAGGAGACCTCATGCCCCGTACCGCCTCGACCGCCGCACGCCCGATTGCCCGCAGCGACGACCTCGGCAGCGGCACGCGCGCGCCGCGCTACAAGGCCATCTACGAAGAACTGGCGCGCGGCATCCGCACCGGCCAGTACCCCGTGATGACGCTGTTGCCGACCGAGCACGAGCTGTGCGAGCGCTACGACGCGAGCCGCCATACGGTGCGCGAGGCGATCCGGCTGCTGACCGAGGCCGGCATGGTGTCGCGCCGCCCCGGCGTGGGCACCCGCGTCGAGACGGCGCGCGCCACCACCCGCTACACGCAGCGCATCTCGGCGATGTCCGATTTGTTCCAGTACATCAAGAACGCCAACCTGCGCGTGCTCGACAGCCAGCTGCTCGAGGCCGACGACAGCGTGGCCGGCGTGCTGGGCTGCCAGCCGGGGCAGGTCTGGCTGCGCGTGCGCGCCATCAAGTCGCTCGGCGCGCAGAACGAGCCGGTGGCCTATGTGCATGGCTACGTGCATCCAGACTACGCCGCGATCCAGCCCGACATCGGCCGCGTGAAGGTGCCGCTGTCGCGCCTGATCGAAGAGCGCTACAGCCAGCGCATCCACGAGGTGAGCCAGGAGTTCTCGGCCACGCCCATCGAGGGCGAGATGGCCGACTACCTCAAGGTGGCGCCGCAGACCGCCGGACTGGTGATCGCGCGCCGCTACTACGGCGAACACGGCACGCTGATGCTGGCCACGGTCACCACCTTCCCGCACACCAAGATGAAGTACTCGATGTCGCTCAAGCTCGACTGGCACGAATGAGCGGGCCGCGGCCGGCGCCTGCCGGCCGCACCGCCGCGCCGCGCGCCTACGCGGCCTGGCCATAGACGTCGCGGGCGGCCGCCGTGCTGACCTTGCCGTCGCGCACGTCGCGCGCCAGCAGCGCGGCCGGCCGCTCGCGCGGGTCGCCGTAGCCGCCGCCGCCCGGCGTTTCGATGCGCACGCTGTCGCCCGGCGCGAGCGCGATGTTGGCGGTCTTGGAGAAGAGCTCCTCCTCGTTCGCCTGGCCGAAGTTGCGCACCAGGCGCGCGCGCCGGCCGTCGCCGCCGCCCGCCACGCCGCTCGCCACCCCCACCACATGGCTGTCCGAGCGCGCCGAGAACACGATGCCGGGCCCGACGGCGCTGATCTGCTTGGCGATCGCCATGCCGCCGCGCGTGCGGCCCGCGCCGCCCGAGTCCGGCACCAGCGCGTACTCCTGCATCAGCAGCGGATACTCGTTCTCCAGCGCCTCGACCGGCAGGTTGGAGGTGTTGGTCATGTGCACGTGCACGCCGTCCATGCCGTCGATGTCGAGACGCGCGCCGGCGCCGCCGCCGAGCGTCTCGAGATACACGAAGTGGCCCTCGCGGCCGGGCCAGCGGCCCGAGAACACGATGGCCGGGCAGCAGTCGTTGCCCGAGGCCATGATGCGCTCGGGCGGCAGCAGGCCGCGGAACGCACCGAAGATCGCGCCGGCCACCTTCTGCGCCGTGATCGAGCGCGCGCCCACCGCGGCGGGATGTTCCGGATTGGTGATGGTGCCCAGCGGCGCGCTCACGCTGATCGGATCGAACAGCCCGGCGTTGGGCGCGAGGTCCGGATCGAGCAGTGCCTTGACCGCGTAGTAGACGCAGGCGCGCAGGGCGTTGAACGGCAGGTTCATGGCGCCGCGCGCCTGCTTGCCCGAGCCGGTGAAGTCGAACGCCAGCCGGCCGCCGGCCACGGTCAGCGTGACCTGGATCGGCACCGGATCGCCGCCCATGCCGTCGTCGTCGAGATCGCTGCGGAACGCATAGCTGCCTTCGCGCAGCTCGGCGATGCGGTTCGACAGCCGGCGCCGGGTGTACGCGATCACGTCGTCCACCGACTGCAGCACCGCGGCCAGCCCCATCTGGCGGATCAGGCCGCGCACGGCGGCGGCGCCGCGCTCGTTGGTGGCCATCTGCACCCGCAGGTCGAGCACGCGCTCCTCGGGATCGCGGGTGTTGGAGCAGACCAGCCGCAGCAGGTCTTCGTCGAGTTCGCCGGCACGCGCGATGCGGCAGGCGGGAATGCGGATGCCCTCCTCGAAGATCGAGCGCAGGCCGCCCGCGATCGAGCCGGGCACCGCGCCGCCCACGTCGGAGTGGTGCGCGATGTTGGCGGCGAAGAAGCGCAGCACGCCCTCCCAGAACACCGGCGTGACGATGTTGATGTCGGGCAGGTGGCTGCCGTTGGCGAGATAGGGGTCGTTGCAGATGAAGATGTCGCCGTCGCGGATGCCGTCGGCGCCGTAGGTGTCGAGGATCGCCTGCATGGCGCCGTCGAGCGAGCCCAGGTGCAGCGGGATCTGGGTGCCCTGCGCCACCAGCCGGCCGGCCGCGTCGAACAGCGCCACGGAGCAGTCCTTGCGCTCCTTGATGTTGGTCGAGAACGAGGCCCGCACCAGCGTGTTGTTCATGTCTTCGGTGATCGACAACAGGCGGTTGCAGAACACCTCCATGCCGACGGGATCGGCGATCCGTTCGGGCTGGACGTCAGTCATTCGTGTCTCCTTGCAGGCGGATCACCAGATTGCCGTAGGCATCCACCGTGACATGGTTGCGCGGCGCAACCACCGTGGTTGAACTCATTTCCTCGATCAGCGCCGGCCCGCGCAGCGCGGCGCCGGTGGGCAGCAGGTCGCGGTCGTACACGGGCGCTTCGCACCAGCCATGCTGCTCGCCGAAATAGGCGCGCCGCGTGCCGAGCTGCGCGGCGGCCAGCGTGCCGCCGACCGTGCGCGGCGCCAGCGGCGCCTTGATGACCTGGCCCACGGCCTGCAGGCGGCAATTGATGATCTGCACGCGGCGATCGTCGACCACATAGCCGTACTCGCGCTGGTGCTCGGCGGCGAAGCGCGTCATGAATGCGGCGAAGTCGTCGCCCGGCGCCAGCGGCACCTTGACCTCGAAGTTCTGCCCTTCGTAGCGCGCGTCGATGGCGGCATGCGTGACCCGCAGGCCCGCCTCCACCCGCTCCTCGTCGAGCCAGGCCTGCGCCTGCTGCTCGAGCTCGCCGAAGAGCCGGCCGATCTCAGGCCAGCCCGCCGCGCTTGCCACCGCGATCTCGCTGCGCACGAAGTCGAACGAGATGTCGGACAGCAGGATCCCGCGCGCGCACATCGTGCCCGGCTCCTGCGGCACGATCACGCACGGAATGCCGCATTCCTCGGCCACCTCGACGGCGTGCAGCGGCCCCGCGCCGCCGTAGGCATAGAGCGCGAAGCCCGACAGATCGTGGCCGCGCTCGGTGGACACCGCGCGGATCGCGCGGCTCATGTTGGCGGCGGCGATGCGCAGGATGCCCTCGGCCGCCGCCTCCAGCGACAGGCCGAGCGGTTCGGCCACGCGCCGTTCGATCACCTCGCGCGCGGCCTCGGCATACACCGGCATGCGGCCCTTGAGCAGCGTGACCGGATTCAGGCGCTGCAGCGCGATCTCCGCGTCGGTGATGGTGGGCTCCTCGCCGCCGCGGCCGTATCCCACCGGCCCCGGCACCGCACCCGCGCTGTGCGGGCCCACCTTCAGGCCGCCGGCGTCGTCGAGCCACGCGATGCTGCCGCCGCCCGCGCCGATCACGTGGATGTCCACCATCGGCGTCTTGACCGGATAGCCCGCCACCTGGCGATGCGAGGTGAACAGCGGCCGGCCGTCGCAGATCAGCGACACGTCGGTGCTGGTGCCGCCCACGTCGAACGTGACGAGATTGAGGCTGCCGATCACCCGGCCCACCGCGGCCGCGCCCACCACGCCGGCGGCCGGCCCCGACAGGCAGGTGCGCACCGGATACTGGCGCACGCTGGCGATCGACATCAGGCCGCCGTTGGAGTGGATGGTGTGCGGCTCGTGCACGATGCCCAGCTCGCGGGTACGCGCCAGGAAGCGCTCCAGATAGCGCTCCATGCGCGGGCCCACGGTGGCGTTGAGCACGGTGGTGGAAAGCCGCTCGTACTCGCGGAACTCGGGCAACACCTCGGAGGACAGGCTGATGTAGGCCTCGGGCATGATCTCGCGCAGGATCTCCGCGGCGCGGCGCTCGTGCGCGTCGTTGCGGTACGAATGCAGGAAGCACACGGTCACCGCCTGCAGGCCGGCATCGCGCAACTGCTCGGCGGCGCGCCGCACCTGGTCTTCGTCGAGCGCCACCAGCACCTCGCCCGCCGCGTTGACGCGCTCGTCGATCTCGATGCGCCACTCGCGCGGCACCGCCACCGGCGGCTTGCCCACGCTGTAGTCGTACAGGTGCGGGCGGGTCTGGCGCGCGATCTCCAGCACGTCGCGAAAGCCGCGCGTGGTGAGCAGGCCCACCTGCGCGCCCTTGCGCTCGATGATGAGGTTGGTGGCCACCGTGGTGCCGTGGCCCACGTGCGCCACCTGGTCGGCGCGCACCGCGTGGGTCTCGAGCAGGTTGGCGATGCCTTCCTGGATGGCCTGCGACGGATCGTGCGGCGTGGAGGGCACCTTGTGGAAGTGCACCTGGCCGTTGTCCTCGTCGATCATGGTGAAGTCGGTGAAAGTGCCGCCGACATCGATACCGATGCGATACATGAAGCTGTCCCCGTTGTGAGCTGCCCGGTGTCAATCCAGGCGGATGGATGCGCGTTTGGCCACGCCGCACCACTTGTCGATCTCGTCGTCGATCATGCTGGCGAAGGCCTTGCCGGTGATGTCCACCGGCTGCGCGCCCTGTTGTTCCAGATAGCCGCGCATGGCCGGCTTGGCCAGCACCTTGTGAAGGGCTTGCGTGAGCGGCTCGCGCACGTCGGCGGGCAGGTTGGCCGGCGCAAACAGCCCGAACCACACCATGGCCTCGTAGCCGGCATAGCCGGATTCGGCCACCGTGGGCACGTCGGGCAGCATGGCCGAGCGCGTGGGCGAGGTCACCGCCAGCGCGGTGAGCTTGCCGTCCTTGATGTAGGGATAGGAGGTCATGACCACGTCCATCATGGCGTCGACCTGGCCGCCCACCACGTCGATCAGCGCCGGCCCCGAGCCGCGATACGGCACGTGCACCATGTTCACGCCGGCCGTCGCCTTGAAGAGCTCGGCGCCCAGGTGGTTGGAGGTGCCCTGGCCGTTGGACGCATACGAATGGCCCTCGGGCTCGCGCTTGAGCAGGGCCACGAACTCCGGCAGCGTGCGCGCCTTCACGTTGCGGTTCACCACCAGCACGTTCGGAATGGTGGCCACCACCGCCAGCGGCGTGAAGTCCTTGCGCGGGTCGTAGGGCAGCTTGCTGTAGATGCAGGTGGCGCTGCCGTGCGTGCTCACCGAGCCCATCAGGATGGTGTAGCCGTCGGCCGGCTGGCGCGCCACGTACTCGGTGCCCACCGTGCCGCCGGCGCCGGGGCGGTTTTCCACGATGACGTTGCCGCCGGTTTCCTGCGACACGCCCTCGGCGATCTTGCGTGCGATCAGGTCGGTGGATCCCCCCGCGGCGAACGGCACCACGATGCGCACCACCTTGTCGGGCCAGGCGGCCCACGAAGCGGCGCTCGCCGCCATCAGCACTACAGCCGATAGCGCTCGCGCGCCAATGCGAATACCCTTTGCTGCCATTGTTTTCCCCATTTTTGTGTAGGTAGTAACTGCAAGGAGATGGCTTGCGCCATCGAAAGGCTCGCTGCAACCATGGCGTCATACTAGGCGCGCGCCCGGCCGCGCAGCAGGCCATGCGAGTTATGTTTCCATCAATGGCGTTTATGGAAGCCCCGTCTTGAAGCACCCCGACCTGAACCTGCTGCTGCACTTCGAGGCCCTGATGAGCTGCCGCAACGTCACGCGGGCGGCCGAGCAGCTGGGCGTGACGCAGCCGGCCATGAGCGCGGCGCTCACCCGGCTGCGCAAGCTGTTCGGCGATCCCTTGCTGGAGCGCGACGGCGGCGGCTGGGCGCCGACCGAACGGGCCTGTGAGCTGCACGCCGAATTCCGGCCGCTGCTGGACCGCTGGCGCCACGCCACACGCGAGCACCACGAGTTCTCGCCGGGATCGTCGGCGCGCACGCTGGCGCTCTACGCCACCGACTACGTGCAGTTCCGGCTGTTGCCGCGCGTGGTGCCGGCGCTGGCCCGCGCCGCGCCGAACTTCCACCTGCGCGTGCTGCCCGCGAGGCCGCTGCACGGCCTGAGCATGCTTGACACCAATCATGTGGAATTGATCGCCGGATACTTCCCCGATCCGCCGCCGGACCTGCGCACGCGCCTGCTGTTCGAGGAGCCGGCCGTCTGCCTGGTGCGCGAGGGTCATCCCTGCCTGGCCTCGCCATGGCACCTGCAGGCCTATCTGCGCCACGAACACGTGGACCTGGCCGCGCACACGCGCCACTTCGGCGGCGCGATCGACCGCGCGCTGCAGGCCCACGGCCAGCACCGCCGCATCGTCGCCACGCTGTCGAGCTACCTGGCCTGTCCGTCGCTGGTCGGCGCCTCCGACCTGATCGCCAGCGTGCCCGAGAGCATCGCGCGCGCCTTCGCGTCGTCCACGCGCACCGTGATCCTGCCGCTGCCGCTGGCCCTGCCCACGATCGCGATCTCGCTCTACTGGCACGAGCGCTACCAGGACGACGCGGCCCACGCCTGGCTGCGTCAGCTGATCGCGGAACACATGCCGGTCAGCGCGCGCACATAAAAAAAAGCGCCTCGCCGCGTCAAGACGGCGAGGCGCGCAAAGATCCCCCCGCCGTCAGGCGAAGATGGTCTTGCGGCCGGCCCAGGGCGCGGCCGCTTCGAGTTGCGCCGACAGCCGCAGCACAAGGTCCTCGCGGCCGAAGCGCCCGATCAGCTGCGTGGCCACCGGCACGTTGTCCTCGGTCCACGACAGCGGCAGCGTGGCCGCCGGCTGGCCCGACGCATTGATGGCGGCCAGGAAGGTCGCGTAGCGCGAGATCTTGCGGCGGTAGTCCATCAACGAACCCACCAGCATCAGCTCGCCGACGCGTTCCGGCAGGCGCGTGAGCGCCGGCGTCAGGATCAGGTCGTAGCCGGGGTCGAACGCCGTTTCCAGCGCGCGGCCGATGGCGTGCAGGCGATTGATGGAATCCACGTACTGCGCCGCGCCCAGCGTCTTGCCGAGCTCGTAGCCGTCGCGGATGGCGGGCTCGAGATCGTCGTCGCGCAGCGCGCGACCCAGCACGCCCAGACGCGTGTCGGTCGCCAGCACGATGTTGGAGGCGAGGATGGTGCCGTGCGCGCGCACGAAGCCCTCGTAGTCGATCCGGGGCGGCGTCGCGTCGATGACCTCGTGGCCCCGGTCGCGGCACAAGGTCGCGGCGTGGTCCACCGCGGCGAGGATGACCGGATCGATCGCGATGTCGTCGCTCCATGCCGCGCGCCACACCGCGATGCGCAGCGGCCGGTCGAAGGGCTGCGCCAGCGCGTCCAGGTACGAGCCGTCCTTGGGCGGCGCGGCATAGGGATTGCCGGCCTGGTAGCCGCTGATGGCGTCCATCGCGGCGGCGGTGTCGCGCACGCTGCGCGAGAGCACGCCATCGCTCGCCATGCCGCCCCAGCCCTCGCCGCGCAGCGGGCCCATGGGCACGCGTCCGCGCGTGGGCTTCAGGCCATAGATGCCGCAGCAGGCGGCCGGGATGCGGATCGAGCCGCCGCCGTCGCTGCCGTGCGCCACCGGCACGATGCCGGCCGCGACCGCCGCGGCCGCGCCGCCGCTGCTGCCGCCGGCCGAACGCTCGCGGTTGCGCGGGTTCAGCGTGGGGCCGCCGTTGCGCAGCGCCTCGGTCGTGGGCGCCATGCACAGCTCGGGCACGGTCGAACGCGCGAACGACAGGAAGCCCGCCGCGTCGAAGCGCTCGGTCAGCGTGGCATCCACCGTGTAGGTCGTGTCATTGAACAGGCGCGAGCCGATCGACGAGGGGAAGCGGCGCGAGGCCAGCCCCGAGTCCTTCAGCAGGAAGGGCACGCCGTGGAACGCGCCGCGCGGCTTCCAGTCGCGCGCCAGCGCGCGCGACTCGTCGTAGCGTTCGTAGCAGATCGCGTTGAGCTCGGCGCCGCGCGTCTGCGCCAGCTCGATGGCGCACTCCAACAGCTCCGGCGTCGTCACTTCGCCCTGTTGCAGCAGGCGCGCCAGCGCCAGCCCGTCGAGCGACTCATATTCACTGCTATGCATACTGCGTGCTCCTGGCCGCGTCGGCCTGAGATTGCGGGGCGCCTGGCGCGTCGTCGAACACCGGCTTGGACCAGTCCTGGCCCGGGATCGATGCGATCAGGCGGCGGGTGTATTCGTGTTGCGGCTGGTAGAAGATGTCCTGCGCACGATTGAGCTCGACCAGCTCGCCCTGCCGCATCACCGCGATGCGGTCGCAGATCTGCGCCGCCACGCGCAGGTCGTGCGTGATGAACAGCACCGACAGATGCAGCTGGTCGCTGATGCGCGCGAGCAAGTCCAGCACCTGGGCCTGGATCGACACGTCGAGCGCCGACACCGCCTCGTCGGCCACCAGCAGGCGCGGCTTGAGCGCGAGCGCGCGCGCGATGCCGATACGCTGGCGCTGGCCGCCCGAGAACTGGTGCGGGAAGCGATCACCGGCGTCGCCGCCCAGCCCGACCAGCTCGAGCAGCTCGCGCGCCTGCTTCATGGCCTCGCGCCGGTCCACGCCGTAGGCGATGGGCCCCTGCGAGATGGCGTCGGCGATGCGATGGCGCGGGTTCAGCGACGCATACGGATCCTGGAACACCATCTGGATCTGGCGCCGGAAGGGGCGGAAGCCCTGCGTCGACAGGCCCACCAGCTCGGTGCCTTCCATCTTCACGCTGCCGCCATCGGGGTGGATCAGCCCGATCAGGGTGCGGCCGAGCGTGGACTTGCCCGAGCCCGACTCGCCCACCAGGCCCAGGGTCTCGCCCTGGTGGATGGTGAGGCTGATGTCCTTCAGGGCGTCGACACGGCGGTTGCCGTCGCCGAAGGTCTTGCGCAGGCGGTCCACCACCATCAGGGGCACGCCGGCGAGCACGTCGGCCTTGCCTTCGGGCTTGTGCGGCACGGCCTCGATCAGCTGGCGCGTGTAGGGATGCTGCGGTCGGTTGAGGATCTCTTCGGCGCTGCCCGATTCCACCACCTCGCCCTTGCGCATCACCACGATGCGGTCGGCGATCTCGGCCACCACGCCGAAGTCGTGCGTGATGAAGATCACGCCGATGCCCATGCGGCGCTGGATGTCCTTGATGAGCGTGAGGATCTGGGCCTGCGTGGTCACGTCGAGCGCGGTGGTCGGCTCGTCGGCGATCAGCACGTCGGGCTCGAGCGCGAGCGCCATGGCGATCACCACGCGCTGGCGCTGGCCGCCCGAGAGCTGGAAGGGGTACGCCTCGTAGATGGCCTCGGGATCGGGCAGCAACACGCCGCCGAACAGTTCCAGCACGCGCGCGCGGCGCTGGGCCGCGTTCATGTCGGTATGGCGTTCGAGCACCTCGTCGACCTGGCGGCCGACGCGCATGATGGGATTGAGCGCGGTCATGGGCTCCTGGAACACCATGCCGAACGACTTGCCGCGCAGCTTGTACCATTCCGACAGCGGCAGGCCGACCAGGTCGCGCTCGCGGTAGCGGATGTGGCCGCCGGTGACGTGCAGCTGATCCGGCGGCAACAGCCCCATCACCGCATGCGCCGTGACCGACTTGCCCGAGCCCGATTCGCCCACCACGCACAGCACTTCGTTGCTGTTGACGGTGTAGCTCACGCCGCGCACCACCTGCGCATCCGGGCCGGCATGCGCCACCGAGACGCACAGGCCGTTGATTTCGAGTATGGCGCCCATCACGTGCTCCTCTTGCGGGCCAGCTTCGGATTGAGCGCGTCGTTGAGCGCCTCGCCGATCAGGTTGAGCGCCAGCACCGTCGCCAGGATGGCCACGCCGGGGAACACGCTCATCCACCACGCGTCGCGCAGCACCGAGCGCGACGCGCCGATGATGTAGCCCCACGTCATGGAGTTGGGATCGCCCAGGCCCAGGAAGCTCAGTGCCGACTCCAGCAGGATGGCGCTGGCGATCATCAGCGAGCCCGACACGATCACGGGCGACAGGCTGTTGGGCAGGATCTGGGTCAGGATGATGCGCAGGTTCGACTGGCCGCTCAGCACGGCGGCCTGCACGAACTCGCGATTCTTCAGGCTCATGAACTCGGCGCGCACCAGCCGCGCCAGCGGCGGCCACGACACGACCGCGATGGCCAGGATCACCGTGCCCATGCTGGGCGTGAGGATCGCCACCAGCACCACCGCCAGGAAGAAGCTGGGGATGGTCTGGAACAGCTCGATGAAGCCCACCACGGCCTGGTCGACCTTGCCGCCGTAGAAGCCGGCGGCCGCGCCCATGCTGATGCCGAAGATGATCGACACCGCGGTCGACACGCCGGCGAGCAGCAGCGTCACGCGGGCGCCATAGGCGATGCCGCTGGCGATGTCGCGGCCCAGCATGTCGGTGCCCAGCGGCGCGCCCTCGGTGAGCGGCGGCATGAAGGGGCCGTTGGCGATGTCCCAGGGGCTGCCCGGGAACACCCAGCCGGCCACCAACGCCAGCAGGCACACCGCCGCCAGCACCGCCAGGCCGATGATGCCGCCCTTGTTGCGGCAGAAGGATGCGAAGAACGACGTCATTTCAACTCAATCCGAGGATCGGCCACCGAATACAGCATGTCGGTCACCAGGTTGACGATCACCACCAGCAGCGAGGCCACGAAGAACACGCCCAGCAGGATGCTGTAGTCGCGTTGCAGCAGGGCATCGAAGGCGAGCCGGCCGATGCCGGGCCACGCGAACACGGTCTCCACCAGCAGCGCGCCGCCGATCAGGCCGCCGGCCTGGATGCCGGCATACGTGATCACCGGCAGCAGCGCGTTGCGCAGCACGTGGCGCGTGATGACGGTGCGCTCGGACAGCCCCTTGGCGCGCGCGGTCTTCACGAAGTCGAGCTGGCTCACCTCCAGGATCGAGGCCCGCGTCAGGCGCGTGTACACCGCCATGTAGAACATGCCGAGCGTGAGCGCGGGCAGCAGCAGATGCTGGCCGATGTCGAGGAAGCGGGCGAAGCCGCTGAGGTTGGCGCCCACCGTCTCGTAGCCGAACGCCGGCAGCCATTCGAGCTGCACCGAGAAGATCAGCACCAGCATCAGCCCGACCCAGAACAGCGGCGTGGCGTAGGCCAGCATCGAGAGCACCGTGATGGCCGTGTCGCCCCACTTGCCGACCCGCAGCGCCGCCTGCGTGCCGAGGCTGACGCCGGTGAGCACCGCGAACACGAAGGCGGTGAGCGTGAGCGCGAGCGTCGCCGGCAGGTGCTGCATGATCAGCGACGACACCGACTCCTGCTGGCGGTACGAATAGCCGAGGTCCAGCGTCGCGATGTTCTTCAGGTACAGACCAAGCTGCACGATCACCGGCTTGTCGAGCCCGAACTCCTTGTTGAGCTGCTCGATGTACTGCGCGTCGGCCGCGCCCGACTGGCCCGCCAGGATTTCGGCGGGCGTGCCGGGCGCGCCCCGTACCAGGAAAAAGTTGAACAGCGCGATCGCCAGGAGCACCAGGATGCTCTTGACGGCGCGTCTCCCGAGGAATGCGCCGATCTTCTTCATTGCTTGGACAGCCAGGCGTCGGCGTAGGTGTCCACCGCGCCCAGACCGGTCGTGATGGCGTCATGCACGCGCTTGTTGAGGAAGGTGGTGTAGTTGGTGTCGGCGATCCACACCACCGGCACGTCTTCCACCAGGATCTGCTGCACTTCCGAGTAGAGCTTCTGACGCTCTTCGTCGGTCGGCGCGACGGCAGCCTTGTTGAACAGCTCGTCGACCTTGGGGTTGTTGTATTGCGAGGTGTTGGTGAACATCAGGCCCTTCTTGATGTTCGAGCCCAGGTAGGTGCGCGCCACGCCGATGGCGGGGTCGCCGTACTGGAACACGCCGTTCATGCCCATGTCGTAGTCCCAGTTGCCGACGCGCGTGGTCCAGCCGCCGACGTCGGTGTTCTCGATGTTCACCGCGATGCCGATCTTCGACAGGTTCTGCTTGATGTACTCGGCCATGCGGCGGTGCATCTCGCCGTAGGGCAGCGGGATCAGGCCGACCGTGGCGCGCACGCCCTTGCTGTCGGGCTTGAGGCCCATCTCGTCGAGCAGCGCGGCCGCCTTCTTCGGATCGTAGGGATACTTCTTGACGTTGGCGTCGTAGAAGCGCGTGTTGTGGTGGATCGGGCCGGTGGCCAGCGTCGACGAACCGAAGGTGATCTTGTCGACGATGAACTGGCGGTCGATGCCGTACATCAGCGCCTGGCGGAAGCGCTTGTCGTCGAAGGGCTTGCGGCCCTGGTTCAGCTCGATCCAGTTCATGGTCGACCAGTATTCGTAGCCGCGCTGGATGGCGTTGACGTGCGGCAGCTTGGCCAGGCGCGGCAGGTCGAACGGCTCGATGTCGTTGAGCCAGGCCTGCATCACGGTGCCCTGCTCGATGGCCAGGCGACGCGACGCGGCGTCGGGAATCACGCGATAGGTGATGCCGTCGAGGTAGGGCCGGCCTTCCTTCCAGTAGTGCTCGTTCTTCACCAGCTCGATGTAGGAGCCGCGCTGCCATTGCTTGAACTTGAACGGGCCGGTGCCGACCGGCGCGTTGTTGTGCGGGTTCTGCGCCAGATCGGTGCCGGCGTAGAGATGCTTGGGCAGGATCGCGCCGCCGCCGATGTCGAACGAATACAGGAAGGCGGAGTAGGGCGTCTTGAGCTTGAACACCACCGTGTCCTTGTCCGGCGCGGTGATGTCTTCGATGAAGCCCATCAGCGTGCGCGTGCGCGGCGTCTTCGACAGGATTTCCTTGTACGAGAACACCACGTCGTCGGAGCTGAACGGCTTGCCGTCGTGCCATTGCACGTTGGGCTGCAGATGGAAGGTGTAGGTCAGCTTGTCGGCCGACACGTCCCACGACTTGGCCAGGCTGGGCATGGGCTCGAGCTTGCTGGAGTAGGTCAGCAGGCTCTCGTAGATCTTGCCCGCCACCAGCTGCGTCACGGCCACCTGCTGCACGGCCACGTTGAGGTTGGGCGGCTCGGGGCTCAGGATGGCGGTCAGCACGCCGCCGTATTGCGGCGTCTCATCGGCGGCCATCACGGCAGGGGCCAGGGTCAGCGCGGCGGCGGCCACGGCGCCTTGCAGCAGGGCACGGCGAACGGAATCGAAGGTCATGTCGGATCTCTCACAGGGGTCTTACGAAGGGCGCGCACGGCGCCCGCGAGCACGGCAGCGGGTGATCAGGCGTCGATGGGTTCGACGCCGCACCAGTCATTGAGGAACAGCGCCATGGCGGTGGTGACGCGCAGCATGCTGTCGAGCGAGACGCGCTCGTCGAAGCCGTGCACGCTCTGCGCGATCGGGCCGTAGCAGGTCACGGGCACGTCCATCAGCATGCGGAAGTGGCGGCCGTCGGTCGTGCCGGTGAGGGCCTGGCGGCCGGGCAGCGCGCCGGTCACGCGCTTGTGCGCGTCGGCCAGCAGCTGCATCGGCGCGTTCTCGAGGTCGTATTCGCAACCGGGCGCGTGGAAGCCCTCGAAGCGGATCTCGACCTTGATGTCCGATTCGTTCAGGCCCGCCACCACGGCGTCGATGCGCTCGGTGACGATGCGCTTGGCTTCCTCGATGGTCATGTCGGGATAGCAGGCCAGGCGCAGGCCGAGCGTGCACACGCTGGGCACCGACGAGTTCCAGTCACCGGCATGGATCTGGCCGAGATTGAAGTTGATCGGGTGGGCGTGTTCGCGATAGGCCGGGTGGCGGTTCTCGGGCAGGTTCCATTCGGCCTCGAGGGCCTTGACCGCATCGACGATGCGCAGGCCCGCCTCGACCGGGTTCACGCCGGTGGTCATGTAGGCGGCGTGCGCCGGCTTGCCCAGCACGTCCACGTACATCCAGAACACGCCGAGCTGCGCGGCCATCAGCTTTTCCTGCAGCGGCTCGGGAATGATCACCGCGTCGAACGCAGTGAGCTTGGCCGCGCCGATCGCGCTCTGCAGCGCGCTCACGCTGGCGAGCGTGCCGTTGCCGGTGTTCTCTTCCTCGAGCACGCCGTTGAAGCCCACGGCGCCCGCGGGCTGCAGGCCGAGTGTCTGCAGCGCCTTGAACGCGGCCAGCGCGCACACGATGCCGGCCTTCATGTCGCCCGCGCCGCGGCCGTAGAGCCAGCCATCGCGCACCTCGCCCGAGAAGGGCGGGATGGTCCACATGTCATGCGGACCGGTCGGCACCACGTCGAGGTGACCGTTGAACAGCACCGAGCGGCCGCCGGCGCTGCGCGGCTCGTGGCGCGCCAGCACGTTGTAGCGGCCGCCGTCCGGGCAGCACGCGGGCGAGTACAGCGGCAGATCCTTGAGCTGCTCGTCGCGCAGGTAGATGCGCTCGGAGGGCAGGCCCAGCTTGGCGAGCTCGCTCTCCATGAATTCGGCGGCGGAAATTTCCTGACCCAGCAGGCTGTCGCATTGCACCATGCCGCGCAGCGTCTCGATCATGTAATCGCGCAGACCGGAAACGGCCTCCTCGATCTGTTCAAATTCCAGTGTTTCGATGCGGCCACTCATCACGTTCTCCGGGGCGATGACAAAGTAGTCCGGATACTGCATCCAAACTGGACCCGCTGATAGTTCCAGTTTTTTTGGATTTGAAGGAGCCACTGCCCAAAACCCCATAAAACAAGGGTTATCCCCATTCAGGGATAACCCTTGCGCGCGCAACCAATTGCGAAGCGGGCGGTTTCAACGCGCATCTGGCGGTACCGCTGAACGCGTGCGAGAGGCTGCGATGCGGGCATGAGGGGCCGCGCTCGGGCCATGCCGGGCGTGGGCTCGGGCGCCTGCGCGACAGGCAAAGAAAAACCGCCCGGCGCCGATCAGGGCGCACGGGCGGCGTGCAGGGCGGGCAGGCGCGCCGCGATCAGGTCGGGTAGGTCCCCGGCACCAGCAGGCTGCGGTCGATCTGCGAGACGTGCTTGCGGCCGCACAGGGCCATCGTCACGTCCATTTCCTTGTAGAGGATCTCGAGCGCGCGCGTCACGCCGGCCTGGCCATAGGCGCCCAGGCCATACAGGAAGGCGCGGCCGATCATGGCGCCGCGGGCCCCCAGGGCCACCGACTTGAGGATGTCCTGGCCGCCGCGGATGCCGCCGTCGATCAGCACCTCGATGCGCGAGCCCACGGCCTGCGCGATCGAGGGCAGCACTTCGATCGACGACTGCGCGCCGTCGAGCTGGCGCCCGCCGTGGTTGCTCACGATCAGCGCGTCGGCGCCGCTCTGCGCGGCCAGCTCGGCGTCCTCGACGTCGAGGATGCCCTTGATGATGAGCTTGCCGCCCCAGCGGTCCTTGATCCACTTGACGTCGTCCCAGCTCAGGCGCGGGTCGAACTGCTCGGCGGTCCAGGCCGACAGCGACGACAGGTCGCTCACGCCCTTGGCGTGGCCCACGATGTTGCCGAAGGTGCGGCGCTTGGTGCCGAGCATGCTCATGCACCAGCGCGGCTTGGTGGCCAGGTTGATGAGGTTGCGCAGCGTGGGCTTGGGCGGCGTGGAGAGGCCGTTCTTGATGTCTTTGTGGCGCTGGCCGAGGATCTGCAGGTCGAGCGTGAGCACCAGCGCCGAGCAGCCGGCCGCCTTGGCGCGGTCGATCAGGTTGGCGCAGAACTCGCGGTCGCGCATCACGTAGAGCTGGAACCAGAACGGCTTGCCGGTGGCCTGGGCCACGTCTTCGATCGAGCAGATGCTCATGGTCGACAGCGTGAAGGGCACGCCGAAGTCGGCGGCCGCGCGCGCGGCGAGCATCTCGCCGTCGGCGTGCTGCATGCCGGTGAGGCCGGTCGGCGCGATCGCCAGCGGCATCACGGCATCGCTGCCCACCAGGGTGGTGCGCAGCGACCGGCCTTCCATGTCGACGGCCACGCGCTGGCGCAGCTTGATCTTCTGGAAGTCTTCCTGGTTGGCGCGATAGGTGCCTTCGGTCCAGGCGCCGGAGTCGGCGTAGTCGTAGAACATGCGGGGCACGCGCTTTTGCGCAATCACCCGCAGGTCTTCGATGCAGGTGATCTTGGAGAGATCTTGGCTCATGGGATGGGTCGAAAGGAATCGCGGTCTGTGCGCCCCGCGTGGCGCGCCGGCAGGTGCCGAAGCGGGGCCAGTATACGCCCCGCTCGCGGACCGGGCGCCTGGCCCGGGTCATAATGAACCGATAAAATTTGGATGCAGCGCAACATGTGCGCCATCGGATCATCAAGGAAACAGACTCATGCAAGACGCCCCCATCGAGACCATCCACGTCGTCGTCAAGGGCAAGGTGCAGGGCGTCGGCTATCGCCACGCCACCGTGCGCCGGGCCCATATGATCGGCGCCACCGGCTGGGTGCAGAACATGCTCGACGGCACCGTCGAAGCGCTGGTGCAGGGCACGCCCGACCAGGTCGACCAGATGCTGGAATGGCTGCGTCGCGGCCCGCCCGAGGCGGTGGTCACCGAGCTCGAGTCGCGCCGCGACGACACCGACAAGCGCTTTCGCCATTTCGCGCAGCACTGAGCCGGGCGGGCGCCGGGCCCGCCCGCGGTGGATCACTCCACCTTGATGCCGGCCGCCTTGATCACGCCGGCGTTGCGCTCGAGCTCCTGCTCGACGCGGCCGCGAAACGCCTTCGGATCGGCGTAGAACGGATCGAAACCCAGCTCCTTGAGCTTCTCCAGCGTCTGCGGCTCGGCCAGCATCTCGCGCACCTGCGTGCTGAGCTTGTCGACCACCGGCTGCGGCGTGCCCTTGGGCGCGACGATGCCGTACCAGGTGATGAAGTCGTAGCCGGCCACGCCCGATTCGTTCACGGTGGGCACATCCGGCACCAGCGACGAACGCGCGGCGCTGGTCAGCGCCACCGCGCGCACCTTGCCGGCACGCATCTGCGGCAGGGCCGCCACGAGGGTATCGATCGACAGCGGGATCTGGCCGCCGATCAGGTCGGTCATGGCGGGCGCGCTGCCGCGATAGGGCACGTGCAGCAGCTTGGCGCCGGTGCGCTGCGCCAGGTACTCGCCTGCGAGGTGCGGCGTGGAGGCCGTGCCGAACGAGCCGAAGCTCAGCGGCTCGGCCTTGGACTTGGTGACCAGATCATTGACCGTGGCCAGCCCGCTCTGCGTGTTGGTCAGGATCACGAACGGGGCGCTGCCCGCGATCGCCACGTATTCGTAGCTCTTGATCGGGTCGTAGCCCAGATTGGGGTAGAGCAGCGAATTGGTGGTGAAGGTCGGCGCGCCGGTGATCATCAGCGTGTAGCCGTCGGCGGTTGCGCGCGCAACCGCTGCGGCGCCGATGCCCGTGTTGGCGCCGGGACGGTTTTCCACCACCACGCTCTGGCCCAGGCGCTCGCCCAGCTTGGCGGCGAACAGGCGCGCCAGCACGTCGGTGGAGCCGCCCGGCGGGAACGGCACCACCAGCGTCACCGGCTTGGCCGGCCAGTTGCCCGCGGCCGGCGCGGCTTGCGCCGCGGCCAGGCCCGGCAGGGTCAGGAGGGTGGCCAGGCCGAGGCCGGCCAGGCGGTGTAGAGATTTACGCAACATGTACTGCTTCCCCTGTGTGCGGCGCGCGAAGGCGCCACGTTGTCGATGCAAAGATCGGTTGAATGATGCGCCGGGGCGGGCAATCGCCCCGGCTCCCTCGGCGCAGGCCTCAGGCCGGTTTCACCGGCGCCTGCCGCCAGAAGCCCGTGGCCTGCTCGAAGGCATGCGCCAGGCGCAGCACGCCCAGCTCGTCGCGGTAGCGGCCCACGATCTGCAGGCCCACCGGCAAGCCCTCCGGCGTGAAGCCACAGGGCACCGAGATCGCGGGATGGCCGGTGAGCGAGAGGTAGTAGCCCGAACGCATCCAGTCGATGTAGTTGTTCATCGGCGTGCCGTCGATCTCGCGCACGTATTCCTCGTCGGCCGGGAAGGGCGCGACCTGGCTCACCGCGCCGATCAGGAAGTCGTGGTCCTGCATGAAGGCGTGCATGCGCGAGAACAGCGCGGCGCGCGAGCGCTCGGCCTGCGCCAGCGCCGCGCCCGGCTGGTTCAGCCCCAGCTCCGTGTTCCAGATCACGGTGTCCTTCATGCGGGCGCGCTCGCGCGGCAGCGTCGGGCCCTGCGTGATCGCGAACGCCAGCCCGCGCAGCACATGGAACGACTCATCGGCGCCGCTGAAATCGGGGCAGGCCTCGGTGACGCGGCAGCCCAGCGCATCGAACACCGATAGTTGCGCGTGCAACGCGGCGGCCACGCGCGGCTCGGTCGGCAGGCCGCCCCAGGTCGGCGCGAAAGCGATGCGGGTGCCCTTGAAGTCGTGTTCGAGCGCGGCCAGGAAGCGTTGCGGATCCTGCTCGATGGAGAGCGGGTCGCGCGCGTCGGGGCCGGCCAGCGCGGCCAGCATCAGCGCCGCGTCGGCCACCGTGCGCGCCATCGGTCCGGCCACGGTCAGGGTGTTATAAGGCGCGCCATTGGGTAGCTGCGGCACGCGGCCGGGCGAAGGGCGCAGCCCCACCACATTGCAGAAACTCGCCGGATTGCGCAGCGAACCGCCCATGTCGGTGCCGTCGGCCAGGGGCAGCATGCGGCAGGCCAGCGCGGCCGCCGCGCCGCCGCTGCTGCCGCCGGCGGTGCGCGAGGTGTCGTAGGGATTGCGGGTGGCGCCGAACAGCGGATTGAAGGTCTGCGACCCGGCGCCGAACTCCGGCATGTTGGTCTTGCCGAGCGTGATCGCGCCGGCGTCCTGCTGCCGCGTGACCACGAGGCTCGACTGCGTCGGCACGAAATCCTCGTACACCGGCGAGCCCCAGGTGGTGCGCATGCCGGCCGTGAGGAAGCAATCCTTGTGCGCCACCGGCAGGCCGTGCAGCAGCCCGCGGGCCTCGCCGCGTGCCTGCGCTTCGTCGCAGGCGAGGGCGCGTGCACGCGCCGCATCGGCGTCGAGGGTGACGATGGCGTTGACCGCCGGGTTCCAGTGGGCGATCGCCGCCAGGTGCGCGTCGACCAGCTCGCGCGCGCTCAGGTGCCCGGCCTCCATCTCGGCGCGCATCTGCAACGCGGTCATGCCGCACAGGGTTTCCCAACTCATGGTTTGTCCTCGATTTGAAGCGGGTGTTTTCTCAAGTATTGCATTACAATACTTAGTACTGCATTCAGATATTTATACGCTGGCGCGCGCGTGGCCCACAATCCGGGTTAACACGGCCGCGCCGGCCTGCCCGCCGCCATGCCCCGCCCCCCTGCCGCCGCCCCCGATCCCGACCTCGCCGACACCCCCGACGGCGCGAATCCGCTCTATGTGGCCTCGCTGGGCAAGGCCATGCGCGTGCTGGAGGCCTTTCGCAGCGCGCGCGAGACGCTCGGCCTGACCGAGCTGGTGCAGCTCACCGGCATGGGCAAGAGCGCCGTGCAGCGCTTCACGCACACCTGGGAAAAGCTGGGTTATCTGGTGAAAGACCCGCAGACGCGCCGCTATGGTCTCGGCCCGCGGGTGGTGGAGCTCGGCTATTTCTTCCTGCGCAGCGACCGCCTGGTGTCGCTGGCGGCGCCGCATCTGGTGGCGCTGCGCGAGCGCTGCGGCCTGGCGGTGAACATGAGCGTGCTCGACGGCCCGGAGATGATCTATCTGCTGCGCCTGCCGAGCCGCCAGCTCACGCTCTCCGAGATGCTGGCCGGGCGCCGCATGCCCGCGTGGAGCAACAGCGCCGGCCGCATGCTGCTGTCGCAGCTCGACGACATCGCGCTGGACCATTACTTCGCCACCACCGCCATCAGCGCCTACACCGCCCGCACCGACACCGATCCGGCGCGGCTGGCCGACGAGGTGCGGCAGGCGCGCAGCCAGGGCTATGCCCTGACCCGCGATCAGGTGCTGCTGAACCAGGTGGGCGCGGCCGTGCTGCTGCGCGACGACCTGCGCCGGCCGGTGGCCGCGCTGAACGTCACCGCCGCGGCCGACGAGTACCCGCAGGAGCGCCTCGTGCGCGAGATCGTGCCGCAGCTGCTCAAGACCGCGTACGCGATCTCCGGCACCTGAGCCCGCGCCGCGCGCGCCCTCAGAGGTCCATCACCATCTCGTGCCACGCCACGCCGCCGTGGTCGGAGGCAGAGGGCCGCACGTAGCGATAGCCGAAGCGTTCGTAGAGCGGCACGTGGCGCGCCTTGCACATCAGGTGGATGGTGCGCTTGCCGCGCTCGCGCATCCGCGCCACGAAACCGTCCATCAGCACGCGCGCATGCCCCTGGCCCTGCCGCGCGGTATCCACCACGACCGACATGATGACGACGTTGGGCGCGGCGGGATCATGGCCGACCAGCTCCTTGAAATCCTCGTCCGACATCACGACCTCGTGGGCGCAGCCGCTGTTGATGAAGCCCACGATCCCGCCGTCGTCCTCCAGCACCAGAAAGCCCTGCGGATACTGCGCGATGCGCAGCCGGATCTTTTCCAGCGTGGCGGCCTCGTCGCCGTCATAGGCGGAGATCTCGATCTGGTAGCAGCGTTCGGCATCGCCAGGCACGGCCTGGCGCAACAGGGAAGAGGCGGGGGACACGGCGGACTCCTGGAAAGACAGACGCCATGATAAAAAAAGCGTACCGTGTACGTACTGCATTTTTCTCATTCTGACCTGCATGCCATGCATGATGCTCTAAGGCGCCTCGACCTGAACCTGCTGCGGGTGCTCGACGCCCTATACCGCCATCGCGGCGTCACGGCCGCCGCGAATGAGCTCGCGCTCAGCCCCTCCGCCTGCAGCCACGCCCTGGCCCGGCTGCGCGCAGCGCTCGACGACGCGTTGTTCGTACGCTACGGCAGCGCGATGCAACCCACCGCGCTGGCCGAACGGCTCGCTCCCGCCGTAGGCGACGCGCTGCGCGCGCTCGCCGAGCACCTGGGTGGCGCTGGCACCTTCGCGCCCGCAACCAGCACGCAGACCTTCACCTTTGCCGCGACCGACTACACCGCCAGCCTGCTGCTGCCGACCCTGGTCGCTCGCCTGGAACCCCGTGCACCGCATCTGAAGTTGCGCGTGCAACATGCCAGCCATCGCGGTGCCTTCGACGCGCTCAACACAGGCCAGGTGCATTTCGTGCTGGGCTTCTCCGACGAACACGTGGGTGCCTACGAAGGGGTGGACGCTCTCGATGGCTTCGACGACGATTACGTGGTTGCGCACCGCCGCGACCATCCGCGCATCGCACGCACCCTTTCACTGAAAAAGTATCTGGCCGAACGCCACGTGGCGGTCCTGCCGTGGGAGGACGTGGGCAGCGTGATCGACGCAACCCTGGCGCGCCAGGGCCTGCGGCGCACGGTGGCGGTGCAGTTGCCCAGTCTGATGATGGCACCGCGCGTGGTTGCGCGCTCGGACCTGCTGCTCACGGCTCCGCGCCGGATCGCCGAGGAGCTCGCCGCCGCCGGCCCGCTGACGCTGCACCCGGCGCCGTTCGACACGCCGCGCTACACATTCAAGGTCTATTACCACGCGCGCCACGCTGGTGCCGCCGCGCATCGCTGGATGCGCGAGCAGTTGCGGCTGGCCGCAAGCGAACTCGCGCACTGAACGTGCGTCAGCGTGGCAGCACCGCCACGCACCGGTGACCGGGCTCGCCCGATATCTCGAATGCCACCGGCAAGAAGCGCCCGATGACGTCGACGTTGGTGGTGGCATGCGGCGCAGGCCGGACAACGCGCGCCGGATCGAGGGCGTCTGTCGATGGGCGCTCGGCGCGTGGGAACTCGGCGTTTCGTCGCTCGGTGAGGCGCGCGTCTTGGCACGGAGGCCGCCGGTCGGCCAGCGAGGGCAGCGTGTCATCGCGCCGCACCCGTTCTCGCTTATGCTTGGGCCATGGATCCCAAAATCGAAGCCCTCTCGCCCGCCGAACAGCAACTGCTCGACGACCAGTTCGCCCACGCCGACGAGCTGGTGCAGTCCCACACCCGCAAACCGCTCGACGGTTCGCACGAAGACCTCGTCGCGCTGCAGCGCCTGCTCGACACCAAGACCATCGAGCCCGAGGCGCAATACACGCTGGAATCGCTCGGCGTGGCCTTCGGCCGCGTCTTCACCAAACAGTTTCCCGCCTATCACTGGTGCATGGTCGAAGACGAATTCGGCCGCGACCCGGCCGTGCAATACAAGCAGACCTCGCTGCTGGTCTTCCCCAGCCAGATGCTGCTCAAGCGCGTCGAGGAACGCACCCCGTTCACCGTGCCCGGCCTCTACGAAGAAATGCGCATCCAGCTCGACGACATCCGCAACGAGCATTTTCCGGGCGAGTGAGCGGGGGATGATCCGGCACCTGCGGATGCGACGGTAAACCCGGCCACCCAGGCAGTCGCCCAATTTTGGGCGACATTGAAAAAATCGCCCATTTTTGGGCTAATTGTTGCCCCCTGGGCTTGGCGGCCGCCAAAAAGAAAAACGCCCGGCCTAAGCCGGGCGTTCTCGTGCGATCCGCAGCACAGCGACACGGCCGTGGCCGTGCCTGCATCACGCGTCGATGTTGCCCGCCGACAGCGCGTGCGTTTCGATGAACGCGCGGCGCGGTTCGACGTCGTCGCCCATGAGGGTCGTGAAGACCTCGTCGGCGGCAATGGCGTCTTCGATCTGGACGCGCAGCAGGCGGCGCACCTTGGGATCCATGGTGGTTTCCCAGAGCTGCTCGGGGTTCATTTCGCCCAGGCCCTTGTAGCGCTGCTTCGACAGGCCGCGCTCGGCTTCGCTGCGCAGCCACTGCATGGCTTCGCGGAAGTCGGACACGGGCTGTTCCTTGCGCTTGTCGCCTTCGCCGCGTGCGACGATGGCGCCGGCGCCGATCAGGCCCAGGAAGGTCTTGGCCGACTTGGCCAGCACGGCGTAGTCCGCGCCGCCCACGAAATCACCGTCGATCACGCTGACACGCACGTTGCCGTGGTGCATGCGCTGCACCGACAGGCGATGCTTCTCGGCGTCCTCGTCGAACTTGGCCACCACCTTCACGGCGCTGTCGTTGATGGCGGCGGTCAGGCGATCGGCCGACTGCTGCGTGGTCTCGGCGTTGTCGAGATTGATCTCCACGCCTTCGGCCATGGCCGACAGGGCCGCCGTGTCGAACACGCGCGCCAGGCGCGAGATCACCGCGTCGGCCAGCACGTACTGGCGCGCCAGCTCGTTGAGGGCCTCGCCGCTGATCGGCGTGGCGCCCTGCGAGGGGATGAGCTCGGCGTCTTTCAGCGCCAGCTGCATCATGAACTGCGCCTCTTCGACGTCGTCCTTCAGGTAGCGCTCTTCACGGCCGACCTTGACCTTGTAGAGCGGCGGCTGGGCGATGTAGATGTGGCCGCGCGAGACCAGCTCGGGCATCTGGCGATACAGCAGCGTCAGCAGCAGCGTACGGATGTGCGCGCCGTCGACGTCCGCGTCGGTCATGATGATGAGGCGGTGATAGCGCAGCTTGTCGATGTTGAAGTCGGGGCCGATGCTGGTGCCCAGCGCGGTGATCAGCGTGGCGATCTGCTCGCTGGCGATCAGGCGGTCGAAGCGCGCCTTCTCCACGTTCAGCACCTTGCCGCGCAGCGGCAGGATGGCCTGGAACTTGCGATCGCGGCCCTGCTTGGCCGAGCCGCCTGCCGAGTCACCCTCCACGATGTACAGCTCGCACAGCGCGGGATCCTTCTCCTGGCAGTCGGCCAGCTTGCCGGGCAGGCCGGCGCCTTCGAGCACGCTCTTGCGACGCGTCATCTCGCGCGCCTTGCGCGCGGCCTCGCGGGCGCGGGCGGCCTCGACGATCTTGCCGCACAGCGCCTTGGCGTCGTTGGGATGCTCGAGCAGCCAGGTTTCGAGCGAGCGCGCCACGGCGTCTTCGACGGCCGGACGCACTTCGGACGACACCAGCTTGTCCTTGGTCTGGCTGCTGAACTTGGGCTCGGGCACCTTGACCGACAGCACGCAGGCCAGGCCTTCGCGCATGTCGTCGCCGGTGGTCTCGACCTTGGCCTTCTTGGCCAGCTCGTTGTCGGCGATGTACTTGTTGACCACGCGCGTCATGGCCGCGCGCAGACCCGTCAGGTGGCTGCCGCCGTCGCGCTGCGGGATGTTGTTGGTGAAGCACAGCACGCTTTCGCTGTAGCTGTCGTTCCATTGCATCGCCACTTCCACGCCCACCGCCACGCCGCCGGCCGACGACTCGGTGGCCACCGCGAACACGTTCGGGTGCAGCACGGTCTTGGCACGATTGATGTACTCGACGAAGCCGCGCACGCCGCCCGAGAAGGCGAAGTTTTCTTCCTTGCCCTGGCGCTGGTCGATCAGGCGGATCTTCACGCCGTTGTTGAGGAACGACAGCTCGCGCAGGCGCTTCGAGAGGATCTCGTAGTGGTACTCGATGTTGTTGAAGATGATCGGGTCGGCCAGGAAGCGCACTTCGGTGCCGCGCTTGTCGGTCGTGCCGGTCACGGCCAGGGGCGCCACGCGCTCGCCCTGGCGGAATTCCATCTGGTGCACTTCGCCGTTGCGGCGGATGGTCAGGCGCAGCCATTCGGACAGCGCGTTCACGCACGAGACGCCCACGCCGTGCAGGCCGCCGGACACCTTGTACGAGTTCTGGTCGAACTTGCCGCCGGCGTGGAGTTCGGTCATCACGATTTCGGCGGCGCTGCGGCCGAACTCGTCATCCTTGTGGATGTCGGTCGGGATGCCGCGGCCGTTGTCGCTCACCGAGATCGAGTTGTCGGTGTGGATGGTGACGACGATGTCGTCGCAGTAGCCGGCGAGGGCTTCGTCAATGGCGTTGTCGACGACTTCGAACACCATGTGATGCAGGCCGGTGCCATCGGAGGTGTCGCCGATGTACATGCCGGGGCGCTTGCGTACGGCTTCAAGCCCCTTGAGCATCTTGATCGAGTCGGCGCCGTAGCCGCTGTTGCCGGCAGTGGTGTTTTGATCTGACATAGTCTGTGTTCGATAACGCTATAAAGTACGACCTCGCGGCCAGACCGAAGGCGGGCGCAACGCCCGCCGACGGCACTCACCCATCGATGCGCGGATCAGATCCGCATGGGCATGACGACGTACTTGAACTGGTCGTCGTCGGGCAGGGTGATGAGCGCCGACGCGTTGGCGTCGGGCATCACCGACCACTGCACATTCTCAACCTTGACGTTGGCCAGCACGTCGAGCAGGTAGCTGACGTTGAAGCCGACGTCGAGTGCCTCGTGGCCGTAGTCGATGTCGATCTCTTCCTGCGCCTCTTCCTGCTCGGCGTTGGACGAGGAGATCTTCATGACGTTTTCGCCGAGCTGCAGGCGCACACCCTTGAACTTGTCGGTGGTCAGGATGGCGGCGCGTTGCAGGCTGCCTTGCAGCGCCTCGCGGTTGACGTTGAAGTGGCGCGTGTAGTTCGTGGGAATCACACGCGAGAAGTCGGGGAACTTGCCTTCGACCAGCTTGGAGACGAGCTCCACGTGGCCGAAGCGGAAACGGATCTGGCCGGGCGCGACGTCGAGCGAGACGGGCTCGTCGGAGTCTTCGAGCAGACGCTGCATCTCCAGCACGGTCTTGCGCGGCACGATCACTTCATGGCGCTCGGCGATGCCGTCGGCCTCGGTCGAGCAGTGTGCCAGGCGGTGGCCGTCGGTGGCCACGGCGCGCACACGGCCCGGTTCGAACACCAGCAGCATGCCGTTGAGGTAGTAGCGGATGTCCTGCTGGGCCATGGCGAAGTGCACCATGTTGAACAGGTGGCGCAGCGTGCGCTGCGGCATCGTCAGCGAGACGTCCCATTGCTCGGGCTGGGCCACGGTGGGGAACTCGCTGGCGGCCAGCGTCTGGAGCGCGAAGCGGCTCTTTGCCGACTGCACCGACAATTTGTTGCTGGCCAGCGCCAGCTTCACTTCGCCCGTGTCGGGCAGCGCCTTCAGGATGTCGAGCAGCTTGCGCGCCGCGACGGTCGTCGATTCGTTGTCCTGCCCCACACCGAAGTCGGCGTGCGTCGTGATCTGGACTTCCAGGTCGGTGGCAATGAACGCGACCTTGTTGCCCTCTTTGCGCATCAGGATGTTCGCCAGGATGGGCAGGGTATGGCGTCGTTCGACGATGCCCGCCACAGTCGACAGCGGTTTCAGCAATGCATCGCGTGTGGTTTGTACGAGTTGCATGTTCATCCTTTTAGAGTTTGTTCCAACACGTGCAGGGTATGGTTAAGCTCGGCTTGCTTGGCGCGGGCGTCCGAGATCTTGCGCACGGCGTGCAGCACCGTGGTGTGATCCCGGCCCCCGAACAAGTCCCCGATCTCGGGCAGGCTTTTCTGCGTCAACTCCTTGGCCAGGTACATGGCAACCTGACGCGGCAGGGCGATATTGGCGGGCCGGCGTTTCGAGTACATGTCGGCCACCTTGATCTTGTAGAAGTCCGCGACCGTCTTCTGGATGTTCTCGACCGTGATCTGGCCGTTGGACACCGACAGCAGGTCTTTCAGGGCTTCCTTGCAGACGTCGACATTGAGCACGTCGCGGCCGTGGAAACGGGCGTAGGCCAGCACCTTGCGCAACGCGCCTTCGAGCTCGCGCACATTGCTGCGCAGATGCTTGGCAATGAAGAACGCCACTTCCTCGGGCATGGGCACGCCCTCGGACTCGGCCTTGCGCAGCAGGATCGCGACCCGCATCTCGAGCTCGGGCGGCTCGATGGCCACCGTGAGGCCCGAGTCGAAGCGCGAGATCAGGCGGCTGTCGATGCCCGACAGCTCCTTCGGATAGGTGTCGCTGGTGATGATGATCTGCTTGCGCTGGGCCACCATCGCCTCGAACGCATAGAAGAACTCTTCCTGCGTGCGGTTCTTGCCGGAGAAGAACTGGATATCGTCGATCAGCAGCAGATCGAGCGAGTGGTAGTAACGCTTGAAATCGTCGAACGCCTTGCGCTGGTAGGCCTTCACCACATCCGACACGTACTGGTCGGCGTGCACGTAGCGCACGCGCACCCCGGTGCCGGCGGCCACCATGGCATTGCCGATCGCATGGATCAGGTGAGTCTTGCCCAGGCCCACGCCGCCATACAGGAACAGCGGGTTGTAGGAGATGCCGGGGTTCTCGGCGACCTGCAACGCGGCGGCGCGTGCGAGCTGGTTGGCCTTACCGGTCACGAAGTTTTCGAACGTGAGGTCGGTGTTCAGGCGCGAGCGCTCGTACACGATGTTGGCGGCATCGGCCGCGGCCGGTTGCTGCGCCGGAATGTGCATCGCGGGCGAGGCCGGCGCCGGCGCGGCGGCCTGGTGCGCGGCCTCGGCCACGGCTGCCGCGGCGGCGAGCGCATTCACGGCCGCCAGCGGCGAGTTTGGCGCCCCCGCGGGCGCGGGCGCTACGGGTGCCGCGCTGGGCGCGGGCGCAACGGCAGGCGCCTGCGGCGCGACCGGCGCGCGAGGCGTGATGGGAATGCGTGGAGCGGCGCCGTGGCTGGGCAATTCGAACAGCACCTGGACGGGCCGCTTGAACCATTCGGTTGCAAGGGCCTCGATCTGATGTGAGAAGTTCTTGCGAACCCAATCGAGTTTGAAACGATTGGGGGCAGCCACGCGCAGCACCGCTTGCGCTTCGTCATAGGCAAGCGGGACCAGCGGTCGTATCCACGCGCTGATTTGTTGGGGGGGGAGTTCCTGCTCAAGACGACTGACGCAGGTCTGCCAGAATTCTTTCATGTCGCTCTTGTTCAAACCTCGATTCTACCCTTTCTGGGCACAGGTTATCCACAGGCCAGGGCGCCGCAGGGCCGGAACAGCACCCCTAACTGTTTGACAAGGCAGAGAAAACTTGCTGAAATGGTGGGCTTTTCCGAATTCTGTCTGTCTCAATGGAATCTGGCGCCATCCATTCATGGCGCCTCGCGGGATGACCCGCACGACCCCCACACTCCGAAGTCAGCTTGGTTTCAAGCCTGCCGTTTGGTATTGGGAGCTTCGTGAGGTCGTCCAGCCCGGGCCCCGTCCGGTCAGGTGCAGCGTGCACCCGACACACCGGATACCCGCCCGGGTGCGTTTTCCAAAAACCCGTCAGGCAGGGTCCCCCTTCTGACTTTTGTTCTTTTTGTGGATCATCCATGAAACGCACCTACCAACCTTCCGTTACCCGCCGCAAGCGCACCCACGGCTTTCGCCTGCGCATGAAGACCCGTGCTGGCCGCGCCATCCTGAACGCTCGCCGCGCCAAGGGCCGCAAGCGTCTGGCCGTCTAAGTCCGGTTTCCGGACTTACGCCGAGTTGCCCGGGAATCCAAGGCCTGGTCGGCCCTCGCAGGCCAGGCCCGCAGTATCCGAAACCCAAGGCATCCGGCACCAACAGGTCGAGCTGTCTGCCATGTCGCGCGCCACGCTTCCCGCGGAGGCGCGCTTGCATCGCCCCTCCGAGTTTGCCGCAGCCTTGAAAGGCCGCCGGTTGGCCCGAGGGGCGATGTTCATTGTGAGCGCCGCTCCCCCCACGCCCGCCGCCGCCCCCGAGGCAACGGCAGATGCGCCGGCGCCCTGTGCCCGGCTGGGGCTGGTGATCGCCAAGCGGTTCGCCGCCCTGGCCGTCACCCGCAACGCGCTCAAGCGCGTGATCCGCGAGTCGTTCCGGCACCAGCGCCTTGCGCTGCCGCCCCAGGACTACGTGGTGCGGCTGCACAGCAAGGTCGGGCCCGCGACGCTGACCCAACTGAAACTGGCCGCGCGCGCCGAAGTAGACGCTCACTTCAGTCGGATCCGGCGATGATGCGGGCTCTGCTGATCGCACCCATCCGGTTCTACAGGTTTTTCCTGAGCCCCTGGATCGGTCGTCTGTGCCGTTTCACGCCCACCTGTTCCGCCTACGCCATCGAAGCGATTGAACGTCATGGCGCCTGGCGCGGTCTATGGTTGGCCGCGCGCCGCATCGGGCGCTGCCACCCCTGGACCGAGGGCGGATACGATCCGGTACCGCCCGATCCCGGTCAAAAGCGCGAGACCTGCTGTACGCACCATCCCCGCACCGGACGCGATTGACGCTAAACTGGCGGGCTTTGCTGGCCCGTATTCACTACCCAGGCACCAATGGATATCCGACGAACCGTCCTCTGGATGATTTTCTCCTTCTCGCTGTTGCTCCTCTGGAACAACTGGCAAGTCCATAACGGCAAGGCGTCGCTCTTTGGCGCGCCGCCGGCCAGCGAGCAGGCCAAGCCGGCGGAAACCGCCCCCGGCAACAACGCGACGGCCTCGGTGCCTGGGGCGCCCGCCGCCCAGGGCGGTTCGGTGCCCGCGTCGCCCGCCAATGCGGCGGCTCCCACCTCGGTGCCCGGCACCAACACGCCGGCCGTCGTGCGCGGCGAGCAGGTCGTGGTGTCGTCCGATGTGCTGCGCCTGACCTTCGATCCGGTCGGCGCCCAGCTGGTCCGGGCCGAGCTGCTCAAGTACCCCACCAGCACCGACGATCCCAAGCCGATGGTGCTGCTCGACCGCTCGCCGGCCCTGACCTACATCGCCCAGACGGGCGTGGTCGGTGCGCCCGAAGGCGCGGCGTTCCCCACCCACCTGACCCCGTTCCGCGTCACCTCCACCGAGCGTGAGCTGAAGGACGGCCAGGATGCGCTGGTCGTGACCTTCGAAGGCGAATCGGGTGGCTTGCGCGTCACCAAGACCTTCACCCTGAACCGCGGCAGCTACGACGTCAAAGTGCGTCACGCGCTGGCCAACGTGGGCCAGGCCCCCGTGTCGCCCTCGGTCTACCTGCAACTCGAACGCGACGGCAGCGATCCCGCCGGCACGTCGAGCTTCTACCACACCTTCACCGGCGTGGCGGTCTACTCCGAGCAGGAGAAGTTCCAGAAGATCACCTTCGGCGACATCGAAAAGAACAAGGCGCGCTACGTCAAACAGGCCGACAACGGCTGGGTCGGCCTGGTGCAGCACTACTTCGCCACCGCCTGGGTGCCCCAGCAGGGCAAGCAGCGCACCAACGGCCTGACGCAGCTGGGCCCCAACCTGTACGCCGCGCACGCCATCGAGCCGGTCGGCCAGATCGCCCCGGGCGCCTCGGCCTCCGTCGACGCGCAGCTGTGGGTCGGTCCGCAAGACCAGAAGGCCATGGAAGCCGTGGCCCCTGGCCTGGAGCTGGTGGTCGACTACGGCTGGCTGACCATCATCGCCAAGCCGCTGTTCGCCCTGATGACCTGGCTGCACAGCCTGCTGGGCAACTGGGGCTGGACCATCGTCGCCCTGACGGTGCTGATCAAGGCGCTGTTCTTCCCGCTGGCCTCCAAGAGCTACGCCTCGATGGCCCGCATGAAGCAGGTGGCGCCGCGTCTGCAGGCCCTCAAGGAGAAGTACGGCGACGACCGCCAGAAGCTCAATGCGGCCATGATGGAGATGTACCGCACCGAAAAGATCAACCCGCTCGGCGGCTGCCTGCCGATGGTGGTGCAGATCCCGGTGTTCATCGCCCTCTACTGGGTGCTGCTGGCCAGCGTCGAAATGCGCGGCGCGCCGTGGATCCTGTGGGTGCACGACCTGTCGGTGCGTGATCCGTACTTCATCCTGCCCGCCATCATGATGGCCACGATGTTCCTGCAGATCAAACTCAACCCGACGCCGCCGGACCCCGTCCAGGCCAAGGTCATGATGGTGATGCCGCTGGTCTTCGGCGGGATGATGTTCTTCTTCCCGGCCGGCCTGGTGCTGTACTGGTGCGTCAACAACACGCTGTCGATCCTGCAGCAGTGGACCATCACCCGCCGCCTCGAGCGCAAGGCCGCCTCGGCCGCCAACAGCTGATGGCACGCAAGGGCAGGGCTGGCTCATGAAAAAGCTGGACCTGCCCGCCCTCGAGATCTTCGTCGCGGCGATCGAGGAAAAAAGCCTCTCGCGCGCCGCGCAACGCGAAAATCTCGTCACCTCGGCGGCCAGCAAACGGGTCGCCGAACTCGAACGCCACCTCGACCGCACCCTGCTGGTGCGGCACGGGCGTGGCGTCGAACCCACCCCCGCCGGCATGCTGCTCTACCAGCGCGCCAAGGCCATCCTCAAAAGCGTCCAGCTCGCCGAACAGGCCATCGACCAGTACTCGGCCGAAGGCCAGGCGCGCATCCGGCTCGCCGCCAATCCCTCCACCAGCCTGCAGTTCCTGCCGCCCATCATGGGCCGCTTCCTGGCCGCGCGCCCGCGCGTCAGCGTCGACCTGATCGAGGCCCACAGCTTCGACATCGCCCGCCTGGTGGCGGAAAACACGGTCGACATCGGCATCTATCACGCCGTCCATCCCGTACCCGGGGTGGCGTCGTTCCCGTTCCGGCGCGACCGCGTGGGGCTGGTGGTGCCGGTCGGCCATCCGCTGGCGGACCGGGGCGAGCTGTTTCTCGAAGACGCGCTGGATTACGACCTGCTGGGCTATTTCCCGCGCCATTCCCTCGACCAGTTCCTGGCCTATGCGGGCCAGACCCTGTCGCGTCCGCCCAACGTGCGCATGCAGGTGGCGAATTTCGAGACCCGCTGCAGCATGATCCGCGAAGGCCTGGGCGTGGGCGTGGTGCCCGAGCGCATCGCCGCCCACTACCTCGGCAGCATGGGCCTGGTGCTGCTGCGCCTGAAAGACGCCTGGGCCGAGCGCCAGTTCTACACCTGCGTGCGCGAGGTCGCCAGCCTCAACGCCGCCACGGCCGAGCTGCTCGACACGCTGACCGCGCCCGACCCGATGTGAGGGCCGCGCCCGCGTCGCCGCGGGTGCGAACGCAGGCTTTCCTTTTTTTCAATCCTGGGCCGGCGGCCCTTGCGTAGATTTGATGTCCAGAGGCGGCCCGTCGACCGCCCACGGAGACATCATGTTGCTGGACACGCTCGCCGACTATGGCGCACGCGAAGCGCGCGCCGACCTGCCCCCCGAGGTGCTGCATCACGCCAAGCGCGCGGTGCTGGACTGGCTCGCGGCCCTCTATCCCGGCACCCGCACCGCGCCGTGCGCGCAACTGCTGGCCGCGCATCGCGACGAGCTGGGGCTGGGCGCCAGCAGCCTGCCGGGCTGCGGCGTCACCGCGCTGCCGGCCACGGCGGCATGGATCAACGGCAGCGTGTCGCACGCGGTCGAGTTCGACGACATCTTCCGCGACGCGGTCTATCACCCCGGCTGCCCCACCATCGCCGCCGCGCTGGCCCTCGCCGAGTCGCGCGCGGGTCATGGCCTGGCGCTGCTGCGCGCGGTGGTCGCGGGCTACGAGATATCCACACGCATCGGTGCGGCGGTCCAGCCCGCGCATTACCGCTACTTCCATACCACCGGCACCGTCGGCAGCCTGGGCGCCGCGGCGGCCGGCGCGGCGCTGCTGGCGCCGGGGTCGGCAGGCGTCATGCGCCACGCCATCGCGACCGCCGCGACGCTGGCAGCGGGCCTGCAGCAGGCCTTCCGCTCCGACGCCATGAGCAAGGCGCTGCATGCCGGCAACGCCGCCAACGTGGGCGTGCGGGCCGCGCTGGGCGCCGCGCACGGCATCACCGGCGTGCCCGACATCCTCGAAGGCGAGGTGGGCTTCGGCGCGGCCCTGGCCGGCCAGGCCGACTGGGACAGCGCAGTGCAGGGCCTGGGCGAGCGCTACAACATCACGCAGATCACGCAGAAGAATCACGGCTGTTGCGGCCACACCTTCGCGGCCATCGACGCCGCGCTCGCGCTGCGCGCGCAGGGGATCGATCCTGAGCAGATCGAACGCATCACCGTGCACACCTATCGCACCGCGATCGACGTGACCGGCAATGCCTCGCCCACCACGGCCTTCGAGGCCAAGTTCAGCCTGCCCTACGTGGTGAGCCACGCGCTGATCCACGGCTCGGTGCGCCTGGCCGCGTTCGAGGCCGACCGCCTCGAGGCCCCGGACCTGCGCGCGTTGATGCGCCGGCTGGACCTGCACGAGGACGCCGCGCTCACCCGCGGCTTTCCGCGCCAGCGCGCCGCGCGCGTCGAGATCCTGCTGGCCGACGGCCGGCGCCTGCGCCACGACGCACCCTATCGCAAGGGCGATCCGGAAGCGCCGCTCAGCGATGCGGAGCTCAACGACAAATTCATGGAGCTGGCCGCGCCGGTGCTGGGCGGCGCGCGCGCGGCCGAGCTGCGCGACGCGGTCTGGCGCCTCGATACCCTGCCGGTCGCCGCGCTGCGCCTGGCCCAGGACGCCCCCGCTCACGCCTGACGCTTCGGGACTTACGCCATGACTCAAGATTCCCCGGGCGCGCTGTGCGCCCAGGCCCTGCTCGCGCCCGCGAGCATCGCGCTGGTGGGCGCGTCGGCCGACCCCGCCAAGAACACCGCGCGGCCGCTGCGTTTCATGCGCAAGCACCGCTACGCCGGTCGCCTCTATCCCATCAATCCGGCACGCGACAGCGTGCTGGGCGAGCCCGCGTGGCCGTCGTTGCAGGCCTTGCCCGAGCCGATCGAGCACGCCTTCATCATGGTGCCGGGCGCGCAGGTCGAAAGCCTGCTCGAACCCTGCGCACGGGCCGGGGCCCGCGTGGTCACCATCTATTCCGACGGCTTTGCCGAGACCGACGAGGCCGGCCGTGCGCGCCAGGACGCGCTGGTGCGGCGGGCGCGCGAACTGGGCCTGCGCGTGCTGGGACCGAACAGCATCGGCTGCGCCAACCTGCACAGCGGCGCGATCCTGTCGGTCAACGCCGCGTTCGAGGCCGAAGACCTGATCCCAGGCGAACTCAGCCTGGTGTCGCAGAGCGGCTCGATGATGGGCTCGCTGCTGTCGCGTGCCGCGGCACGCGGCTTCGGCTTCGCGCGCTCCGTCTCGGTCGGCAACGAGGCCGACATCAGCGTGGGCGAGGTGGTCGACGCCCTGGTGGACGACACGGAAACCCGCGTGATCCTGCTGTTTCTCGAAACCCTGCGCGACGCGCCCACGCTGGCGCGTGCCCTGCAACGCGCGCGCGCCGCCGGCAAGCCGGTCATCGCCTACAAGCTCGGGCAATCGGCGCAGGGCGATGCGCTGGCGAGCACGCACACCGGCGCGCTCGCCGGCAATGACGCGGCGGTCGATGCCTTTCTGCGCGCGCATGGCGTGATGCGGGTGCGCACGCTCGAGGCCCTGTTCGAGCTCGCGCCGCTGGCGCGCCGCTATCACGCGAGCCGGCGCATCCGCACCCAGGCGCCGCGCGTGGCGGTGATCACCACCACCGGCGGCGGCGCGGCCACCGTGGTGGACAACCTGGGTCTGCGCGGCCTGGACGCGGTGGCGCCGCCGCCCGCGTTCATCGCGGCCATGGCAGAGCGGGGCCTGAAGCTGCGCGAAACGCCCATCATCGACCTCACGCTGGCCGCCACCAGCGCGCAGTATCGCGAGCTGCTCGACGCGTTGCTGCGCGCCGACTGGTGCGATGCCGTGCTGAGCGTCGCAGGTTCGTCGGCGCAGTTCCATCCGCAGCTGGTAGTGGCGCCGCTGGAGGCCGCCGACAAGCCTGTGGACAAGCCGCTCGCGGTATTTCTCGCGCCCGACGCGCCCGAATCGCTGGCGCGCCTGCAGGCCGCCGGCATCGCCGCGTTCCGCACGCCCGAGGCCTGCGCCGACGCGCTCGCGGCCCTGCTCGGCGACCCCGGCCGCGCCCCCGCCGACGCGCGGCCCTGGGCCTGGCCCGCATCGCTGCCGCGCAGCGGCATGCTGACCGAGCACCAGGCCAGCCAGGTGTTCGCCGCGCTGGGCGTGCCCGTGGCCCGCGCCGCGCTGCTGGATCCCGACGCGCTGCAGCACGCGCTGCGCTACCCGGTGGTGGCCAAGATCAGCTCGCCCGACATCGCCCACAAGACCGAGATCGGCGCGGTGCGCGTGAATCTCGCCGACGCGGATGCGCTGCAGGCGGCCGTTGCGCAGATCCGGGCCAATGTCGCGCGCCACGCCCCGGGCGCACGCTGCGACGGCATCCTGGTGCAGGAGTTCCGGCGCGGCCTGGCCGAGTTCATCGTGGGCTATCGCGACGATCCGCTCGCCGGCCCCACCGTGCTGCTCGGCGCCGGCGGCATCCACGCCGAACTCGCGCCCGACATCGCGTTGCGCCTCGCCCCCATCGACGAGGCGGGCGCCTGGGACATGATCCGCGCGGTGCGGCACACCCGGCTCGTGCGCGGCTTCCGTGGCCTGCCCGAAGGCGACTGCGCGGCGCTGGCCCGCGCGCTGGTCGCGGTATCGCAGCTGGCGGCGTGCACCGATGCACGCGTGGTCGAGGCCGAGATCAATCCGCTCTTCGTCTGCGCCGATGGCGTGGTGGCCGTCGATGGCCTGCTGCGCCTGGCGTCCTGAACCCCGCATCCGACACAAGGAACTCCCCATGGACTTCGACCTCACCCCCGAACAACGCGACTTCCAGACGGCCGTGCGCCGCTATGCCGAGAAAACGCTCAAGCCCGACGCGCTGGCACGCGCCCATGCCGACGACTATCCCTGGGACGTGGCGCGCGGTATGGCGGCGCAGGGCCTGCTCGGCATCACGATGAACGAGGCCGATGGCGGCATGGGCGGATCGCTCATGGACGCCGTCATCGCGATCGAGACGGTGGCCTCGGTGTGTCCGCGCAGCGCCGACGTGGTGCAGGCCGGCAACTTCGGCGCGATCCGCGTGCTGGCCGAATACGGCACCGCGCAGCAGAAGGAAACGTATCTCAAGCGCCTGCTCGCGGGCGAGATGCTGATCGCGGTGGGCATGACCGAACCCGATGCGGGCTCCGCCGTCACCGAACTCACGACCCGCGCGACGCGCGACGGGGAGGGCTGGCGCATCAACGGCACCAAGATCTTCACCACGCATGGCCCGCATGCGGACCTCATCCTGGCCTACGTGCGCTTCGGCCCCGGCACCCAGGGCATCGGCTCGGTGCTGATCGAGACGCGCGCGCAGGGCGTGCGGCTCGGCAAGCGCTCCACCTTCATGTCGGATGAGGCCTGGGCCGAGATCCACTTCGACAACGTCTACATTCCCGACGCGCAGCTCGTGCTGGGCGAGGGCGGCTTCAAGAAGCAGATCGCCGGCTTCAACGTGGAACGCATCGGCAACACCGCGCGCTCGCTCGCGCTCGGCCGCTACGCGTTCGAGGAGGCGCGCGGCTGGGCGCTGCAACGCAAGCAGTTCGGCAAGCTGCTGTGCGAATTCCAGGGGCTGCAATGGAAATTCGCCGACATGCGCATCAAGCTCGACGCCGCCCAACTGCTGCTCTACCGCGCGGCGCAGCACGCCGACACCGGCTTCCCGGACGCCACCGAGACCGCCATCGCCAAGGCCTACTGCAACCAGATCGGCTTCGAGGTGGCCAACGACGCGCTGCAGGTGATGGGCGGCATGGGCTACAGCCGCGAATCGCTGGTGGAGTACTGCGTGCGGCGTTGCCGCGGCTGGATGATCGCGGGCGGCTCGATCGAGATCCTGAAGAACCGCATCGCCGAGGGCGTGTTCGAGCGCAGCTTCCCGCAACGGCAATGACGGCTCGCGCCCGGCCGGCAATGAAAAGGCCCCGGAGGCTGGCTGCGCGCCAGCGGTCCGGGGCCCGCACCCTGCCGGCGGATGCCGGCGCGGCGCCTTACTTCAGGTCGAAGCGGTCGAGGTTCATCACCTTGGTCCACGCGGCCACGAAGTCACGCACGAACTTCTCCTGGGCGTCGTCGCTGGCGTAGACCTCGCTCAGCGCGCGCAGCTGCGAATTCGCGCCGAACACCAGGTCGATGCGGCTGGCGCGCCACTTGGTCTTGCCCGTCTTGCGGTCCCGGCCCTCGAAGGATTCACGCGCGTCGTTGGTGGGCTTCCACGCCGTGCCCATGTCGAGCAGGTTGCGGAAGAAGTCGGCGCTCAGCGTGCCCGGCCGATCGGTCAGCACGCCGCTCGCGTCCTTCGGGTCCTGCACCTGCAGCACGCGCAGGCCGCCGATCAGTACCGTCAGTTCCGGCACGGTCAGGGTAAGCAGCTGGGCGCGATCGATCAGCAACGCCTCGGCCGGCACGCTGAAGCGGCCCTTGAGATAGTTGCGAAAGCCATCCGCCACGGGCTCGAGCGGCTCGAACGATTCGACGTCCGTCTGTTCCTGCGACGCATCGCCCCGGCCCGGCGAGAAGGGCACCACGACCTTGGTGCCGGCCTTGGCCGCGGCCTGCTCCACGCCGGCACAGCCCGCCAGCACGATCAGGTCGGCCAGCGAGATCTGCTTGCCGCCCGACTGCGCCTTGTTGAAGTCGGCCTGGATGCCCTCCAGCGTCTTCAGCACCTTGGCCAGTTGCGCCGGCTGGTTCACCGCCCAGTCCTTCTGCGGGGCGAGACGGATGCGCGCGCCGTTGGCGCCACCGCGCTTGTCGGAACCGCGGAAGGTCGACGCGGAGGCCCAGGCGGTCGACACGAGTTCGGACACGGACAGGCCCGAGGCGAGCACCTTTTCCTTGAGCGCCGCCACGTCGCTGTCGTCGACGAGCGGATGATCGACCGCGGGAATCGGATCCTGCCAGATGAGCGCTTCCGCCGGCACTTCCGGACCGAGGTAGCGCGCACGCGGGCCCATGTCTCGGTGCGTGAGCTTGAACCAGGCGCGCGCGAAGGCGTCGGCCAGCTCCTCGGGATGCTCGAAGAATCGGCGCGAGATCTTTTCGTAGGCGGGATCCACGCGCAACGCCAGGTCGCTCGTGAGCATGGTCGGCAGGATCTTCTTCGACGGATCGTGCGCGTGCGGGATGGTGGGAGTGGCGTTCTTCGCCACCCATTGATGCGCGCCGGCCGGGCTCTTGGTGAGCTCCCATTCGTAGCCGAACAGGTTCTCGAAGAAGCCGTTGCTCCATTTCGTGGGCGTGGTGGTCCACGTGACTTCGAGGCCGCTGGTGATGGTGTCGGCACCCTTGCCGCTGCCGAAAGAGTTGCTCCAGCCCAGGCCCTGGTGTTCCAGGCCGGCGGCTTCGGGCTCGTCGCCGACGTGGTCGGCCGGCCCGGCGCCGTGGGTCTTGCCGAAGGCGTGGCCGCCGGCGATCAGCGCGACGGTTTCCTCGTCGTTCATCGCCATGCGGGCGAAGGTGTCGCGGATGTCGTGGGCCGACGCCTGCGGGTCCGGGTTACCCTCCGGGCCTTCCGGGTTGACGTAGATCAGACCCATCTGCACCGCGGCCAGCGGGTTCTCGAGGTTGCGGCCATGCTCGTTGCGGCTTTCCTCGGCACCGTGCAGTTCCTCGTCGGCCACGATCACGCCTTCGCCGTCCTTCTGGCCCGCCGCACCCTTGCCGTAGCGGTGATCGCCGCCCAGCCAGGTCTTTTCGGTGCCCCAGTACACGTCCTGGTCGGGTTCCCAGGTGTCGGCGCGGCCGCCGGCGAAACCGTAGGTCTTGAAGCCCATGGTCTCGAGCGCGACGTTGCCGGTGAGGATCAGCAGGTCGGCCCAGGAAATCTTGCGGCCGTATTTCTGCTTGATCGGCCACAACAGGCGGCGCGCCTTGTCGAGGCTGACGTTGTCGGGCCAGCTGTTGAGCGGCGCGAAACGCTGCTGCCCGCGGCCCGCACCGCCACGGCCGTCACCGATGCGATAGGTGCCGGCGCTGTGCCAGGCCATGCGCACGAACAGCGGACCGTAGTGGCCGAAGTCGGCGGGCCACCAGTCCTGCGAATCGGTCATGAGCGCGGCGAGATCCTTCTTCACCGCCGCCAGGTCCAGGCTGTTGAAGGCCTTGGCGTAGTCGAAGTCCTTTTCCATCGGATCGGACTTGCTGGAATGCTGACTGAGCAGGTCCAAGCGCAGTTGCTTGGGCCACCAGTCACGGTTGGTCGTCCCGCCACCGGCGGAATGGTTGAAAGGGCACTTTGCCTCGTTAGACATGCTCTCTCTCCTGAAAACGCAGCCGCGGGACGAACCGGCGCGCAGGTGGCGCATGAAGGTGGTCCGTGGGCAATCGATCGGCCTGATTCGGCGCAATATCACGAGGCACGCGCGGCGATTGAAGCGCGGCGCGCGAGGCCTTCGTGTCGTGACCGGCATGTTGCGCCAGCATCGTCGCGGCGCCGGACCCTACCGGTGCGACCGACTATACGCGAGGACCGCGACACCAGATATTTGATTGCTGCAATACGCCCAATAGCAGTGCGCTATAGCGACACGCGAGTCTCATAGAATCCAACAAAAAGGGAAGGCCGTAGCCTTCCCTCGATCGCGACCCGGGCCGGGTTTCATCGCTGCATGCCCCAGCGGCGCACCGTGAATCGCTCCAGCGTATCGAACACCAGGTTTTCCACAAGCAGGCCGATCAGCACCACGGCAGCGAGTCCGGCGAACACCTTGTCGGTGTAGAGCTCGTTGCGGTTCTGGAAGATATACCAGCCCAGTCCGCCCTTGCCGCTGGACGCGCCGAACACCAGCTCGGCCGCGATCAGCGTGCGCCACGCGAAGGCCCACGCGATGCGCAGGCCAGACAGGATCGCGGGCAGGGCCGCCGGCACCAGGATCGCCAGCACGTAGCGCAGCCCAGTCAGGCCGTAGTTGCGGCCCGCCATGCGCAGCGTCTCCGACACCGTCAGGAAGCCGGAGTACATGTTCACGGCCAGCGCCCACAGCACCGAGTGGATCAGCACGAACACCAGGCTGCCTTCGCCCAGGCCGAACCACAGCATCGCCAGCGGCAGCAGCGCGATGGCGGGCAGCGGGTTGAACATGGCGGTGAGCGTGGACAGCAGATCGCGGCCGAAGCGCGTGGACACGGCTGCCGTGGTGAGCACGAACGCGAGCAGCACGCCGGCCACATAACCCTTGAGCAACACGGCGAGCGAAAGCGCCGCGCGCGCGGGCAGCTGGCCGTTGGCCAGTTCCTGCGCGAACGCCTGCGCCGTGGCCCAGGCGCCGGGCAGCAGCAGATCATTGTCGGCCCAGCGCGCCGCCCCTTCCCAGAAGAGGGCGAGCAGCACCAGGATCAGGGTCTTGCGCAACGCGGCGTGGCCCCACAGGCGCTCGTGCCACGGCAGGGGCGCCGCCAGCGTGAGCGGCGGCACCGGTTCGAGCTCGCGTTCATACTCGGGACGGCCGTCGGGCAGGGTTCCGGATAGCGACATGCGGGACGATCCTTTCAGGCGGCGCGCCGCGCGGCCGCTTCGGCCGTCCCGGCTTCGCCGAACAACAGGGTGTGGATGCGCTGCGCGGCCGCCTGGAAGGCGCTCGAGCCGGGGCTGTGCAGCCCGTATTGATGGGCGTTGAGTTCGGCGCGCACGCGGCCGGGATGCGGCGACAGCAGCAGGATGCGGTTGCCGATGATGAGTGCCTCTTCGATGGAGTGCGTGACGAACAGCAGCGTGAACGGGCTGTCCTCCCACAGTCGCAGCAGCTCTTCCTGCATGCGACGGCGCGTGAGCGCGTCGAGTGCCGCAAAGGGTTCGTCCATCAGCAGGATGCGCGGCTGCATCGCGAGCGCCCGCGCGATCGCCACGCGCTGCTTCATGCCGCCCGACAGCGTGTGCGGATAGGCATCGGCGAAGGCCGAAAGCCCCACCTTGTCGAGATAGTGCAGGGCGCGTTCCTCGGCCTCGCGGCGCGGCAGCCTGTGTGCCGTGCGCAGCGGGAAGGCGACGTTCTGCTTCACGGTTTTCCAGGGCGGCAGCTGGTCGAACTCCTGGAACACCACCACGCGGTCCGGACCCGGCGCACGCACGGGCACGCCGTCGAGCAGCAGCGCGCCCGAGACGGGTGCCACGAAGCCCGCGGCCGCCTTGAGCAGCGTCGACTTGCCGCAACCTGACGGGCCGAGCAGGATGAAGCGATCCTGCGGCCACACGTCGAAGCTCACCTCGTGCGTGGCGCGGATGCGGCGTTGGCCCGCCTTGTACTCCAGCGTGGCGCGGTCGACCCGCAGCAGCGGGCCGTGCGCTGCCGGGCCGGCGGCCACGGGGCTCGCGCCGTCACGCCAGCCCATCTCAGCTGCCCTGCGCGGTCAGCGCGTCGTCGAAGAAGTAATCGCGCCAGGTGGCGGGCTTGTTCTTGATCGCGCCCACCCCGTGCATGAACTCGGCCAGCGTGTAGGTGTTCTGCGGCTGTAGCTTGAACTCCACCTGCGGGTTCTTGATGATGTCCAGCAGCAGCTTGCGGTCGGTGTTGGCGCCGGTGGTCTTGAGATAGATGTCGGCGGCGGCCTCGGGGTTGGCGCGCACGAATTCGGCCGCCTCCTTCAGCGCGGCCTGGAACGCCGCGTAGGTCTTGGGATTGTCCTTGCGGAATTTCTCCGTGGCGAACAGCACCGTCGACGAACTCGGGCCGCCCAGCACGTCGTACGAGTTGAGCACGATGCGCGCGTTCGGGTTGCCGGCGAGCTCCTGCTCCTGGAACGGCGGGTTGCCGAAGTGGCCGGTGATCTCGGTGCCGCCCGAGATGATGGCGGCCGCCGCGTCCAGGTGCGGCACCGCCACCGAGATCGCGTCGAGCTTGTTGTATTGGTCCTTGCCCCAGACCTTGGACGAGGCCAGTTGCAGCACGCGCGACTGCACCGACACGCCGACCGCGGGTACCGCGATGCGGTCGCGATCGCTGAAGTCGGCGATGCTCTTGACCTTGGGATTGTTGGTGACGAGGTAGTAGGGGAAATTGCCCAGCGAGGCCACGCCCTTCACGTTCTGCTTGCCGTGCGTGCGATCCCAGATGGTCAGGAGCGGGCCCACGCCGGCGCCGGCGATGTCGACCGCGCCCGACAGCAGCGCGTCGTTCACCGCGGCGCCGCCCGAGAGCTTCTTCCATTCGACCTTGATGTCCTGGCCCGCGGCCTTGCCGTGCTTCTCGATCAGCTGCTGTTCGCGCGTCACGTTCAGCAGCAGGTAGACGATGCCATACTGCTCGACGATGCGGATCTGGCCTTCGGCCCGCGCGGGCGTGGGCGCGGCCAGCGCCAACGTGCCGATCAGCACGGCCAGGCCGGCGCAGGTGGCATAGCGCGTCAGGCGGTCGCGCAGGGATTCGCGCGTCTGGACCGGGTGCGGGGCATTGCGGTGGGGCATGTATCGCTCCGTCGTCGCCCGCGTGTGGACACGGGGCCGAATGGATTTCAGGAGCGAGTCATTATGAAAACGCGCCGGCATGCCGCAAACGAATTAATCGGCGTTTGCACAAAGCCTGGCGTCATATGCGACAGGGCGGCCGAAGCCGCCATGTAAGTGAACACTATCGCCACGAGGCGCGCATTGCGGGGCTCTGACCACGGCGCCTGGCGCCGGTCCCGCCCCGCGCACGCACGCCGTGCGGGGCGCGCGCTTATGCCTTGGGCATATATGCTTCGACCAGCTTCACCCAGTAGGTGGCCGCCACCGGCAGCAGCGCGTCGTTGAAGTCATAGTTGGGATTGTGCAGCTGGCACGGACCCATGCCGTGGTAGCTCTGCTCGCGGTGGTCGCCGTCGCCGTTGCCCAGGAACAGATAGCAGCCCGGCACCTTCTCGAGATAGAAGGAGAAGTCTTCGGCGCCCATGAACTGCGGGATCTTGGTGTTGACGTGTTCCTCGCCGAACACCGAGCGCGCCACCTCGGCGGCGAACGCGGTCTGCTCCGGCCAGTTGACCAGCGGCGGATAGGCGCGCACGAACTGCAGCTCGCCGGTGCCGCCATAGACCTGCGGCAGCGTGGTCGCGATGCGGCGCATGTCGGCTTCGATCTTGTCGAGCGCGGCGGTGGTGTAGGTGCGCACCGTGCCGCGCAGCACGGCCTCGCCCGGGATCACGTTGTAGGCGTCGCCGGCATGGATCTGCGTGATCGACAGCACGGCGGCGTCGAGCGGATCGCGGCTGCGCGAGATCACGGTCTGCAGCGCGTGCACCATGTCGGCCGCCACGATGATCGGATCGACCGCGCCGTGCGGCTGCGCCGCATGGCCGCCCACGCCCTTGATCACGATGTCCCAGCGATTGCTGGACGCCATCATGGGGCCCGCGCGAAAGCCGAACTGGTTGACCGGCATGCCGGGCATGTTGTGCAGGCCGAAGATCGCGTCGCAAGGGAAGCGCTCGAACAGGCCGTCTTCCATCATCGCGCGCGCGCCGGCGTTGCCGCCTTCTTCCGCGGGCTGGAAGATGAAGTTGATGGTGCCGTCGAAGTTGCGGTGCTTCGCCAGGTATTCGGCCGCGCCCAGCAGGATCGTGGTGTGGCCGTCATGGCCACAGCCGTGCATGCGCCCGGCGATCGTGGAGGCATGCGCGAAGCGGTTGTGCTCGGGCATCGGCAGCGCGTCCATGTCGGCGCGCAGGCCGATGGTCTTGCCGCCGCTGCCGGCGCGCAGCACGCCCACCACGCCGGTCTTGCCGAGGCCCGTGTGCACCTCGAGGCCGAAGTCACGCAGCCGTTGCGCCACCAGGGCGGAGGTGCGGGTCTCTTCGAACGCGAGTTCGGGATGAGCGTGGATGTCGCGTCGCAGCGCCGTGAGGTCGGCGTGGGCGCGTTCGATTTCGTCGATGGTTTTCATGGTGGTCCGGCGTCGATCGTGAGAGCGAATTCAATAGCATAACGCCGCGCCGTGCCGGGCGGTAATCCGCCCCGGCCGCGCGCAGCGGGGGTCTCAGGCGGTGTCGTTGAGATGGCAGGCGCTGACGTGTCCCGGCGCCACCTCGCGCAGCAGCGGCCGCTCCTGGCTGCAACGCGGCATGGCATGCGGGCAACGCGGGTGGAACGCGCAACCGCTGGGCGGCGCCAGCGGCGAAGGCAGCTCGCCCTTGATCGGCCGGTAGGTGCGCCGCTCCGGCGTGAGCGTGGGCAGCTCCTTGAGCAGGGCCTGCGTGTAGGGATGATTCGGCCGCCCGAAAATCGCCTCGGTCGAGGCCAGCTCCACCACGCGGCCCAGGTACATGATGGCCACGCGATCGGAGATGTGGCTCACCACCGCGAGGTTGTGGCTGATGAACAGATAGGTGAGATCGAGCTCGCGCCGCAACTGGCCGAACAGGTTGATCACCTGCGCCTGGATCGACACGTCCAGCGCCGCCACGGCCTCGTCGCAGACGATGGCGCGCGGCTTGAGCGCGAGCGCGCGTGCAATGCCGATGCGCTGGCGCTGGCCGCCCGAGAACTGATGCGGATAGCGCTGCGCATAGGCCGGGTCGAGGCCGACCTGGCCCATCAGCTGCGCCACATACGCCTGCCGCTCGGCGCGCCGCACCAGGCCATGCGCCACGGGCGCCTCGCCGATGATGTCGGCCACGCGCATGCGTGGATTGAGCGAAGCATACGGATCCTGGAAGATCATCTGCACGCCCAGCTCGTAGGCGCGGCGCTGCGCGCCCGGCAGCCGCGCCACATCCTGGCCTTCGTAGTGGATCGCGCCCGCGGTGGGATTCAGGATGCCGGCCACCATGCGGCCCAGCGTCGACTTGCCACAGCCCGACTCGCCCACGATGCCGATCACCTCGCCGGCCGCCACGTCCAGGTCGACGCCCGCGACCGCGTGCACCACCTGGTCCTTCAGGCCGGCGCCGAACAGGTTGGCGATGCGCCCGGCCAGGTCGACCGGCTGCGCGAAGCGCATTTCCACGTCGCGCAGCGACAGCAGCGGCGGTTTCGGCGGGAGGGCGCTCATTGCGCTTCTCCCGCATGCCAGCAGCGCACCCAGTGCGCCGGCCGCAGTTCGACCGGCTCGGGCGCGACCGTACAGGCCTCGCTGGCGCGCGGACAGCGCGTGCGAAAGGCACACCCTTGCGGCAGGTTCAGCAGCGACGGCGTCATGCCGGGGATCTGCGCCAGCGCGTGCCCGCGCGTCTCGGGCGACGGGATCGACGCGATCAGCCCGTGCGTATAGGGATGCAGCGCGTGGCCGATCACGTCGCGCGTGCTGCCGGTCTCGACCACGCGGCCGGCATACATCACCGCCACGCGATCGGCCAGGCCGGCCACGACCGCCAGATCGTGCGTGATCCAGATCAGGGCCGTGCCGGTCTCCTGGCACAGCTTCTGCATTTCATACAGGATCTGCCCCTGGATGGTCACGTCGAGCGCGGTGGTGGGCTCGTCGGCGATGATGATGCGCGGCTTGTTGAGCAGCGCGATCGCAATCGCCACGCGCTGGCGCATGCCGCCCGACAGCTGGTGCGGATAGGCCCGCAGGCGTTCGCGCGGGGCGGGAATGCCGACCATCGTCAACACTTCCAGCGCACGCGCCAGGGCAGCCTCGCGCGACACGTTCTGGTGCGCGCGCACCGTTTCCACCATCTGGGTATCGACGCGCAGCACCGGGTTGAGCGTCATCATCGGATCCTGGAAGATCATGGCGATCTCGTTGCCGCGCAGCGCGCGCCAGCGCGCCGGGCTGGCGCTGCGCAGGTCTTCGCCGCCCAGGAATATCGAGCCCTCCACGATGCGGCCGGGCTCGTCGAGCAGGCCGATCAGCGAAAAGCCGGTGATGCTTTTCCCCGACCCCGACTCGCCCACCAGGCCCAGTATCTCGCCGCGATCCAGATGCAGGTCGACACCGTCGACGGCCTTGACCACGCCGGCGCGCGTGTAGAAATGCGTCTTGAGTGTGCGGACGTCCAGCAGGGGCGTCGGGCGGGCCGCGGCGGGCGTGACGGCTTGCATCCGGGCCTCCTCAGGCATTGTTGCGCGGGTTGAGCACGTCGCGCAGGTGGTCGCCCACCAGGTTGATGGCGATGATGAGCAGCGCCAGCGCGATGCCGGGGAAAAACGAAATCCAGTAGGTGCCCGACAGCAGGTACTCGAAGCCGTTGGCGATCAGCATGCCGAGCGAGGGCTCGGTGACCGGCACCCCCACGCCGAGAAACGACAGCGTGGCTTCGAGCGCGATGGCGTGGGCCAGGTCGATGGTGGCGATCACGATCAGCGGCGCCATGCAGTTGGGCAGCACGTGACGAAACAGCACCCGGCCCCACGACAGCGACATGCAGCGGGCCGCCTCCACGTATTCCTTGCCGCGTTCCACCAGCGCCGCACCGCGCGCGGCGCGGGCGAAGTAGGCCCACTGCACCACCACCAACGCGATGATGACCTTGTCGACGCCCTTGCCCAGGATGGCGAGCAATACGAGTGCCACGAGGATCGCGGGAAACGACAGCTGGATGTCGACGATGCGCATCAGCAGCGCATCGATGCGGCCGCCGAAATACGCGGCGATCAGGCCCACGCTGGCGCCGATCGCGAACGCCGCCAGCACCGACACCGCCCCCACCATCAGGCTGGTGCGCATGCCATACAGAATGGCCGACAACACGTCGCGCGCCTGCCCGTCGGTGCCGAGCCAGTAGGTCATGCTGCCGTCGACGCTCTGCTCGCCCGGCGGCAGCTTGGCGTCCATGATGTCGAGCCCGCCGAGATCGTAGGGATTCTGCGGCGCGATCCAGGGCGCCAGCAGCGCGGCGCCGACCGTCACCAGCAACAGCAGCAGGCCGAACAGCGCCAGCTTGCTGGCGCAGAAATCGGCGGCGAACTGGCGCCACGGCGAACGCGCGGGCGCAGCGCGCACCGGCGCGGCGTCGAGCGGGGCGGGCATGGTCATCGGCGCGCCTCCAGTCGAACGCGAGGATCGAGCACCGTGTACACGATGTCGACCACCAGATTGAGCATCACGAGGAAGAACACGATCAACAGCAGATAGGCCACCACGACCGGCCGGTCCAGGTTGATGATGGAGTCGATCAGCAGCTTGCCCATGCCGGGCCACGAGAACACGGTCTCGGTGACCACGGCGAAGGCCACCACCTGGCCGAACTCCAGCCCCGCCACGGTCACGATCGGGATCAGGATGTTCTTGAGCAGGTGCACGCCCAGCACGCGCCGCTCGCGCAGGCCCTTGGCACGCGCAAACTTGATGTAGTCCTGCGGCAGCGCCTCGCGCGTGGCGGCGCGCGTCACGCGGATGATCATGGCGCACTTGGCCAGCGCGATGGTGCTGGCGGGCAGGATCAGCGCGGCCCAGCCGCTGAGCGTGAAGATGCTGAGCGACAGTCCGCCGATGCTGGCCGTGGCGCCGCGGCCGCTGGCCGGCAGCCACTGCAGGGTCACGGCGAAGATCATGATGAGCATCAGCCCGACCCAGAAATTGGGCAGGGAAAAGCCCAGCACCGAGCCGGTCATGATGGCGCGCGAGGCGGGCGCCCGCGGCTTGAGGCCGGCGCGGATGCCGAGCGGCACGCCGATCAGCACGGACAGCAGCATGGCCACGGTGGCGAGCTCCAGCGTGGCCGGCATGCGCTCGAGGATCAAACGCATGGCCGGCTCGCCGGTCAGGAAGCTGTTGCCGAAGTCGCCCTGCACGGCCTGGCCCATGAAGATGAGGTACTGCCGCCAGAGCGGCAGGTCCAGGCCGAGCGAGGCGCGGATGGCCGCGCGCTGCGCGTCGGTGGCTTCCGGGCTCGCCAGCATCGAGACCGGATCGCCCACCATGTAGATGCCGGCAAACACGAGCGCCGACATCACCAGCATCACCACGACCGATTGCAACAACCTGCGAATGATGGTCTGCAGCACAAGCAGCTACCGTTACTTCGCAAGCGTCGCGTTCTGCACCAGCGTGGTCTGGTCCGGACGGCCCTGATAGCGGATGTCGTTCTTCATGGCCCACACCGACAGCTCGAAGTGCACCGGCAGCATGGCGTAGTCGTCCATCGCGATGTTGCTGGCCTGCTGCAGCAGGGCCGCCCGCTTGGTGTCGTCCATGGTCGCCGACGCTTCCTTCACCAGCTCATCCATCTTGGGATTGGAATAGCGGCTGCGGTTGGTCGTGCCCTGGCCGGCATCGGGGTTGCGCGTCATGAGCAGCGAGGTCAGCGCGTTGGCCATCTCGCCGCTGGTCACCGACCAGCCCGCCAGATAGGCCGAGAACTGATAGCTGTCGCGGTTCTTGAAGAACACCGGCGGCGCCATGGCGTCGACGCTGGTCTTCACGCCGATGCGCGTCCACATCGCGGCGATCGCCTGCGCCACCTTGGCATCGTTCACATAGCGGCCCGAGGGCGATCCCAGCGTGATCGAGAAGCCGTCGGGATAGCCGGCGTCTTTCAGCAGCGACTTGGCCTTCTCCACATCCGGCTTGGGCGCCTGCGAATGCTCCTTGGACGCACCGAACATGGGGTAGGGCAGCAGGTTGCCCGCGGGCTTGGCCACGCCGCCCATCACGCGCTCGACGATGGCGTCGCGATTGATGGCCAGCGACAGCGCCTCGCGCACGCGCTTGTCCTTCATGGGATTCTTGTCGGTGCCCTGCACGCCGGGGCTGGGCTCGGCATGCTGGTCGAGCGCCACGTACACCACACGCACCGAGGGCGTTTCCTCGACGTGCAGCTTCTTGTTTTCCTTCAGCTTGGGCAGGTCGTCGGTGGGAGGATCCTCGATCATGTCCACGTCGCCGGCCAGCAGCGCGGCCACGCGCGCCGCGGCATTGGTCATGGGCCGGTAGGTGACCCTCTCCCAGGCGGGCTGCTTGCCCCAGTAGTGTTCGTTGCGCGCGAACACGAGTTCGGCGCCGCGCTTCCAGGACACGAACTTGTAAGGCCCGGTGCCGACCAGGCCGTCGCCGCTGTTGAGCTCGGTGGTGGTCTTGCCTTCGGCCGCGGGGCCCGACGCGGCCTTCTTCGACAGGATCGGCAGCTGCGCGAGATTGATCAGCAGGTTGGGCGCGACCTCTTTGGTGGTGATGCGCAAAGTGTGGGCATCGACCGCCTCGGTCTTGGCCACCGAGCCGAGATAGAGCGTGAAGGGGGAGGGGCTGTTCGGCACCTTGGGCACGCGGTCGTAGGTGAACACCACGTCTTCGGCCGAGAAGGGCGAGCCATCGGAGAACTTGACGTTGGGCCGCAGCTTGAAGGTCCAGACCTTGCCGTCGACCGTCCACGATTCGGCCAGGCCGGGCACCGGTTGCAGCTTGGCATCCACGCCCACCAGCGACTCGAACAGCGTCTGCGAAATCTGCGTATTCGGCGTGAGCGCGTGATACTGCGGATCCATCGAGCTGGGCTCGGTCTTGAGCGCCACCACCAGGTCGCGCGCCGAAGCCTGCGACAAGGCGCCGAACGCCATCAGTACTGCGGCCGACGCACAGGTCAGCCCACGCGCAAAACGAAATGCCATTTCGCTCTCCCCGGAAGAGTGTTTGGTCTGTCGTACTGCTGGGGTCTTCATGCTGCGAGTCGAACATAACCAGCAAACAATGGGGCGCGCAACAGTTATATTCCCTACTTGTTGATCACCTGTCCGTCTGCATCGTCATGAGTCTTGCCGCCCCCATCGTTGCCATCGCCACCGCCCCCGGACGCGGCGGCATCGGGGTCGTGCGCGTGTCCGGCCCCGCGCTCGGCGACCTGGTGCGCGCGCTCTTCGGCCGCGCGCTCACGCCGCGGCACGCGCACTACCTGCCCTTCAAGAGCGCCGATGGCGAGCTGATCGACGAAGGCATCGCACTCCATTTCCCGGCGCCGCATTCCTACACCGGCGAAGACGTGCTCGAGCTGCAGGGACACGGCGGCCCCGCGGTGCTGCGCCGCATCCTGGCGCGCTGCCTGGAGGCCGGCCAGCCGCAGGGCATCCGCCCGGCAGAGCCCGGCGAGTTCACGCAGCGCGCCTTCCTGAACGACCGCATGGACCTGGCGCAGGCCGAGGCCGTGGCCGACCTGATCGACGCCTCGTCGGAGGCCGCCGCGCGCGGCGCCATGGCGTCGCTGTCGGGCGAGTTCTCGCACAAGGTCACGGGGCTGTCGGATCGCATCATCCATCTGCGCATGCTGGTCGAGGCCACGCTCGATTTCCCGGAAGAGGAAATCGACTTCCTCGAGAAATACCAGGCGCGCCCGCAGCTCGAGGCCATCGCCTCCGAGCTCGACGCGCTGATCCGTCAGGCGCGCCAGGGCATGATCCTGCGCGAGGGCCTGCACGTCGTGCTGGCGGGCCAGCCCAACGTCGGCAAGTCGAGCCTGCTCAACGCGCTGGCCGGCGACGAGATCGCCATCGTCACGCCGATCGCCGGCACCACGCGCGACAAAGTGGTGCAGGAGATCCATATCGATGGTGTGCCGCTGCACATTGTCGATACCGCCGGCCTGCGCGACACCGAAGACACCGTCGAGAGCATCGGCATCGCCCGCACCTGGAAAGAAATCGAACGGGCCGATGTGATCCTGCACCTGCAGGATGCCACCGCGCCCAACGACGTGCTCGACGCGCAGATCACCGCGCGCCTGCCGGCACGCACGCCGGTGCTGGAAGTCTTCAACAAGACAGATCTGTTGGTTGCAGGCGCAACCATTCCGGCGGATGCCATCGGCATCTCGGCCAAGACCGGCCTGGGCCTGGACGCGTTGCGCGAACGCCTGCTGGCGCTGGCCGGCTGGAACCCCGGCGCCGAATCGCCCTGGCTGGCGCGCGAGCGCCACCTGCACGCGCTGCAGGACGCCGCCACGCACCTGGAGCTCGCCAGCGCGCATGCCGAGCAGGACGACCGCGTGCTCGACCTCTTCGCCGAAGAACTGCGCCTGGCACACGACAGCCTCACCGCCATCACCGGCAAATTCACCAGCGACGACCTGCTGGGCGAAATCTTCTCGAGCTTCTGCATCGGCAAATAGGCACCCGCCTACTTGCCGCGCAGGAACGCCTCCACCACGTCCAGCACCACCTGCGGCTTCTCGCGGTGCGGCACATGGCCGCAGCCGTCCAGGATCGCGGCCGGCACGGCCTGCGGCGCCAGCTTCTCGAAGCGGCGCGGGTGATCCAGGGAGCCATACTCGTCGTCATCGCCGTGGATCGCCAGCACCGGGCACTGCACCCGCGGCAACACCTTGGTCAGGCTCCAGTCCAGGAAGGCGGGGTCGTGCCAGGTGTCGACCCAGGCGCGCAGCACCCACTCGGCCTTGTCGCCGTGGTAGCGCGCCAGGCGCTCGAGCTGGCCCGGCTCGGCAAAGGAAATGTCGGCGGCGGCGATGCCGTTGAGGGTGCGGTCTTCGACGAAGGCCTGGGCCGACTCGGTCACCATGGCCACGCACTGCTGTGGATAAGTGGCCGCGACATTGCTGGCCATGCCGCCGCCCACGCTGTGGCCGAACACCACGAAGCGCGCCAGTCCGAGCTGCTCGCGCAGCGCCGCGAAGCCGTCGGTGGCCTCGGTCTCGATGAAGTCCAGCGCCAGCCGCGCCGGGTTGGGGTCGGATCTGCCGAAGCCCAGCCGGTCGTAGGCGACCACGTCGCGCCCGGTGGCGCGCGCCAGGTTTTCGGGGAAGTCGCGCCAGAGGTCCACCGCCCCCAGCGAATCATGAAACAGCACGATGGGCGCGGCCTGCGCCCCGTCGCCGCGCCAGCGCTTGGCGTACAAGCGGCCCGACGCCGTGTTTATCCACAGCTCTTCAACCATGCAGCACCTGCCTGAGAGGTCACGCCGGCCCGCTGGCCGGCACCGCCTACGAGGCTAGCACGACGGCCCGGCGGCGGCCAAAGCCGTGTCCGCGTCCCCCGAAGCCGGCGGTCCACGGCGCGGGACAACCCTGTGAACTTCCTTGTGGAAAACCCCGGGAAAAGCTGGGGAAAAGCTGCCAAAGCCCCTCTGGATCACCCTGTGGACGGCGCCAGCCTGACGCCGGCGGGGCGGGGGATTACAATCGGAAGTCTGTGCCGGCCGAACCTCCCCTGGCTAGACCATAAAAAGGAGGGCGTCCGAGCATGGTGGGAAGACGCTCCAATCCCCCCGCAAGGGGACGTACGCCCATTCGTTCGCGGCCCCGCCCGAACGACCCGGCGCCCGCTTTCTTGCGCATGGCCGCTGGCCACGGCGCGTCGACTCAAAACCCACTCACGGAAACACTACGGCGCTGGCCTGCATAGCTCGTGCGGCTCGGTGTTGTGCGCCCGAACAAGGTTCAAAGATCCATGTCTCAAACTCCGAAGATTATCTACACCCTTACCGATGAAGCCCCGGCGCTGGCAACCCGTTCGCTGCTGCCCATCGTCCAGGCCTTCGCGAAGCCGGCCGGTATCACGGTAGAGACCCGCGACATCTCGCTGGCGGGCCGCATCATCGCCGTGTTCCCCGATTACCTGAGCGACGACCAGAAGATCGGCGACGCCCTGGCCGAGCTCGGCGCCCTGGCAGTCAAGCCGGAAGCCAACATCATCAAGCTGCCCAACATCAGCGCCTCGATGCCGCAGCTCAAGGCCGCGATCAAGGAACTGCAGGAGCAGGGCTACAAGCTGCCCGAGTACCCCGACGATCCCAAGACCGACGCCGAACGCGACGTCAAGGCGCGCTACGACAAGGTGAAGGGCAGCGCCGTGAACCCGGTCCTGCGCGAAGGCAACTCCGACCGCCGCGCGCCCCTGTCGGTGAAGAACTACGCCCGCAAGCACCCCCACAAGATGGGCGCCTGGGCCGCCGACTCGAAGTCGCACGTCTCCAGCATGGCTGACGGCGATTTCTACGGCAGCGAGAAGTCGGCCCTGATCGCCCAGGCCGGCGACGTCAAGATCGAACTGACCACCCCCGACGGCACCAAGAAGGTCCTGAAGGAAAAGACCCCGGTCAAGGCCGGCGAGATCATCGACGCCTCGGTGCTGTCGCAAGAGAAGCTGCGCGGCTTCCTGCAGACCCAGATCGAAGACGCCAAGAAGCAGGGCGTGCTGTTCTCGGTGCACCTGAAGGCCACGATGATGAAGGTCTCCGACCCGGTCATCTTCGGCCAGGTCGTGTCGGTGTTCTACGCCCCCGTGCTGGCCAAGCACGCCGACGCCCTCAAGCAGGTCGGCTTCGATCCCAACAACGGCATCGGCGACCTCTACGCCAAGATCAAGGGCCTGTCGGCCGACCAGCAGGCCGCCATCACCGCCGACATCGACGCCCTCTACCAAGAGCGTCCGGCCCTGGCCATGGTGAACTCCGACAAGGGCATCACCAACCTGCACGTGCCCAGCGACGTGATCGTCGACGCCTCGATGCCCGCCATGATCCGCGACTCGGGCAAGATGTGGAACGCCGCCGGCAAGCTCGAAGACACCAAGGCCGTGATCCCCGATCGCTGCTACGCCGGCGTCTACCAGGCCGTCATCGAAGACTGCAAGAAAAACGGCGCCTTCGATCCGGTCACGATGGGCAGCGTGCCCAACGTCGGCCTGATGGCCCAGGCTGCCGAAGAATACGGTTCGCACAACAAGACCTTCGTCATCCCGGCCGCCGGCACCGTCCGCGTGACCGACGCCTCGGGCGCCGTGCTGCTCGAGCAGGCCGTGCAACAGGGCGACCTGTGGCGCATGTGCCAGACCAAGGACGCCGCGATCCAGGACTGGGTCAAGCTGGCCGTCACTCGCGCCCGCGCCACCAACACCCCCGCGGTGTTCTGGCTCGACGAAAAGCGCGCCCACGACGCCCAGGTGATCGCCAAGGTCAAGGAATACCTCAAGGCCCACGACACCAGCGGCCTGGACCTGCGCATCCTGTCGCCGGTCGAAGCCACCCGCTTCTCGCTCGAGCGCATCCGCGCCGGCAAGGACACGATTTCGGTCACCGGCAACGTGCTGCGCGACTACCTGACCGACCTGTTCCCCATCATGGAACTCGGCACCAGCGCCAAGATGCTGTCGATCGTGCCGCTGATGGCGGGCGGCGCACTGCTCGAGACCGGTGCCGGCGGTTCGGCCCCGAAGCACGTGCAGCAGTTCGTCGAAGAGGGTTTCCTGCGCTGGGACTCGCTGGGTGAATTCATGGCCCTGGCCGAGTCGCTCGACTTCTTCGGCAAGTCCAACAACAACGCCCGCGCGCAAGTGCTGGCCAAGGCGCTGGACGCGGCCACCGGCAAGTTCCTCGACGAAAACAAGTCGCCGGAACGCAAGGTCGGCGGCCTCGACAACCGCGGCAGCCACTACTACCTGGCCATGTACTGGGCCCAGGCCGTGGCCGAGCAGACCGAAGACGCCGAACTGGCAGGCCACTTCAAGGCGGCCGCCGCGGCGTTCGCCGAGAACGAAGCCAAGATCCTGGAAGAGCTCAAGGCCGCCCAGGGCAAGCCCGTGGACATCGGCGGCTACTACCAGCCGAACGAAGCCAAGGCCGCCCAGGCCATGCGCCCGAGCGCCACGCTGAACAAGATCGTCGACGCGATCGCGTAAGGCAGCGCAACCCGCATGAAGATGGCGCCCCCTCGGGGGCGCCATTTTTTTGTGCTTGGCCGCGCGGGCGATTTGCCGATCTGGTTGCACGCGCAACTTATCGCATCTGCGCGGTGGCTTCAGCGCAGCGTTTTCCCCGCCGTGACACTGCGGGTTGCACGCGGTGCGCGCCGGTCGCCCAGCATCTCGCGCATGCGCGCATTGCTCGCCAGCGAGCGCGCATACACCGAGGCCGGCCGCAGTTGCTGCGCGATCACGAAGCCGGTGATGCAGGCCAGCATCAGCGGCAGCATGACCTCGTAGCTGAGCGTCATTTCGAAGATCATCAGGATCGACATCAGCGGCGCATACGTGGTGGCCGCGAGCATCGCGCCCATGCCGACCACCGCATAACTCGTCACCGTCGCGACGTCGCCCGCGGGCAACAGCGCCTGCAACAGCGACCCATACAGATAGCCCAGCGCCGCGCCGACGAAGAGCGTGGGCGTGAACACGCCGCCCACCGCCCCCGAGCCCGCGCTGGCCGCAGTGGCGAGAATCTTCATCACCAGGATCGCCGCCACCAGTTGCCACGCCACGGGCTGGTGCAGCAGGCCGTTGACCACGCTGTAGCCATTGCCCCACACCTCGGGCATGAACACCGACAGGGCGCCGACGACCAGGCCGCCGAGCGCCAGGCGGCCCCACAGCGGCACGGGCAGGCGGGCGAAGAGGGCACGCGACAGGTCCAGGATGCGCAGGAACTGCGGCGCGAGCACGCCCGCCAGCACACCCAGCACCAGGTAGTAGATCACCTCCCAACCCGACACGAAGTCGAACGCGGGCATGTGGAACACCGCGTCGTAGTGCAAGATCTGGCGCGTCACGATGTTGGCCACCACCGAAGACACCACAAGCGGCACCAGCGTGGCGGAGGCAATCGCGCCGTAGACGATCTCGGAGATGAAGAGCGCACCCGCAATGGGGGCGTTGTAGGCCGCCGTGATGCCGGCGGTGGCACCGCACGCCACCAGCAGCCGCAGATGGCGTGGCGGCAGCACCAGCAGGCGGCCGCAGAGCGACGCCAGCATGGCCGCGAGCTGCACCATCGGCCCCTCGCGCCCGATCGACGCGCCGGTGCTGATCGAGAACACCGACGACAGGCTGCGCGCCAGCGTCTGGCGCAGGCCGATCACGCCGCGGCCGATGGCGATCGCCTCCATGTAGTCGCCCGCGCCGCGCGCCGGCAGGCGCCGCGCCCACTGCAGGATCAGGCCGGCCACGATGCCGCCGGCGGCCGGCAGCAGCAGCCGCTCCCAGGCGTCCAGCCCCCGCGCCAGCGACACCAGCCCGTGCGCCTCGGCATCGCCCGACAGCCAGCGTTGCAGCAGCGCCAGCACCTCGCGAAACGCCACCGTGGCCAACGCGCCGAGCACGCCCATCACGGCGGCCAGTACCAGCGTCACCGGCAGGTGGTCGGCAAGCAGGCGGGTGCGCAGCGCCACCGCCCAGGGAAAGTGTCGAAGACGAAAGAAACGCGCCATGCCGGGATTCTAGTCCCGGGCCGGCGCGATCACGGTCAGGCGCGCGTCAGCGCAGCGGCCCGTGGACCTGCGCACACAGGCGCGCCAGCGCATCGCCGAACAGGCGATCCACCGGCCGGGGCTCGCCGTCGGCGCGGGTGAAGAGGGCAATGGGCGCCAGGGTCCATTCGAAGCTGAAGGGCACGATGGTGACCCCCGCGATACGCACCAGCTCGTCCGCGATGTCGGCGGGCACGATGGACACCGCGCGCTCGCTCGCCGCCACGATTTCGCCGGTGAGCTTGGCCGAATTGGTTTCCACCAGCGGCTGGGGCGGGGTCAGGCCGGCGCGAAGAAACAACTCCGCGATCTGTTCGCGCATCGGCGTGGCCGGCGTGCCCAACACCCAGTCGAGATCGCTCAGGTCGTGCCATTGCACGGCGCTGCGCGTGAGCCGCGCGGCCAGGCGCCGGCTGGCCACCAGGCGGGGGCGTTGCCGGTACAAGGGCACGAACTGCAGGTCCTGCATACCGGTGGTGGCCTGGGCCCGGCCGATCACCGCGTCGAGCGTGTGGTCACGCAGTTGCGCCAGCAACTGTCCGCTGGTGCCTTCCGCCAGGGTGACGCTGATGCGGCGATCCAGCGGCAGCGTGGCGGAGATCGCCCCCGAGATGAGCTGACCCGAGACGAACGGAATCACCCCGATGTGCAGGTGCGCGGCCATGCCGGACGCGGTGGCGGCCATGTCGCGCACCAGGTGATCCAGGTCCTGCAGCATCGCGGTGGCGCGCGCCAATGCCACCTCGCCCAGCGGGGTGGGCGTCATGCCGCGCACCGAACGCACGAACAGCGGCGCACCGAACAAGCCTTCGAGCTCGGCCAGTGCACTGGTCACGGCCGGCTGGCTGGTGGCCATGTGCTCGGCCACCCGGGTGAGCGAACCGTGCTTGCGGATCATCAGCAGCAGGTTCAGGTGCCGCAGCTTCAGCCGGGCGGTGAGCCGGCGCATCACCTCGTCCGGATCGAACCGGGTCTCAGCCACTTGGAAACGTCCCTATAAAGAAACCGTGTGCCTTCATATCAATCAACTTATGGATAGATAAAGAAGCAAAATAGTTTCCTTATAACAGCTCCTTAAACTGTCGCAAACGCATCGCTTTCGGCTCATCAAGGAGGACCGACATGGCAAACCAACAAAACGATCGTCAAGCCGCACTCGACTATCACGAGTTCCCCACCCCGGGGAAGATCGCCATCACGGCCTCCAAGCCGCTCGTCACCCAGCGTGACCTGGGCCTGGCCTACACCCCCGGCGTGGCCGCCGCCTGCGAAGAAATCGTCGACAACCCGCTCAATGCCTTCCGCTACACCGCGCGCGGCAACCTGGTGGGCGTGATCTCCAACGGCACCGCGGTGCTGGGCCTGGGCAACATCGGCGCGCTGGCCTCCAAGCCGGTGATGGAAGGCAAGGCGGTGCTGTTC
>Ga0160496_1000107_pt1 | contig 70825 bp, 63 predicted proteins | sample DIDPMG_2_FD_108231 | JGI IMG/M metagenome (GOLD analysis project Ga0160496, IMG submission 108231) | Enriched soil microbial communities from UW Madison campus, WI, USA - DID2937_E24_FP MG | ecosystem: Environmental > Terrestrial > Soil > Grasslands | place: USA: Madison, Wisconsin | collected...
CCTGCGTGTTCGTCGACCACGGCCTGCTGCGCCTGAACGAAGGCGTGCAGGTGATGGAGACCTTCGCCGAGAACATGGGCGTGAAGATCATCCACATCGACGCCACCGACCAGTTCATGGGCAAGCTCGCGGGTCAAGCCGACCCCGAAGTCAAGCGCAAGATCATCGGCCGCGAATTCGTGGAAGTGTTCCAGACCGAGGCCGGCAAGCTGCAGGGCGCCAAGTGGCTGGCCCAGGGCACGATCTACCCCGACGTGATCGAGTCGGCCGGCGCCAAGACCGGCAAGGCCACCTCGATCAAGTCGCACCACAACGTGGGCGGCCTGCCCGACACGCTGAACCTGAAGCTGCTCGAGCCGCTGCGCGAACTGTTCAAGGACGAAGTCCGCGAACTCGGCGTCGCCCTCGGCCTGCCGCCGGCGATGGTCTACCGCCACCCGTTCCCCGGCCCCGGCCTGGGCGTTCGCATCCTCGGCGAAGTGAAGCACGAATACGCCGAACTGCTGCGCCGCGCCGACGCGATCTTCATCGAAGAGCTGCGCAACACCAAGGACGCCGCCAGCGGCCTGAGCTGGTACGAGCTCACCTCCCAAGCTTTCGCCGTCTTCCTGCCGGTCAAGTCCGTGGGCGTGATGGGCGACGGCCGCACCTACGAATACGTCGTGGCGCTGCGCGCCGTCCAGACCTTCGACTTCATGACCGCCGACTGGGCCCCGCTGCCGCACCCCCTGCTGGCCCGCGTCTCCTCGCGCATCATCAACGAAGTGCGCGGCATCAACCGCGTGGTCTACGACGTCTCGAGCAAGCCGCCGGCGACGATTGAGTGGGAGTGAATTGACGGTCCTTCAATGACCGTCGCCGTCGATCGATAGACTGCCGTAACGCGTTGGTTTTCTCTTAAACGCGACGCGGCAGCTATTGAGGGCTATCGTCAGCCAGCAGCGCAGGTTGGCGGTAGCAGTGACCGCAGGAACCGGAGGGCGGACCAGCGTCCTCCTGTTCATTCTCGGGACTCAATGCCGGTCTTTGCCGGCAAGCGTCAGCTCCCGAAGGCATGTTTCATGCCGCTTTCCTCGCAGCGGCAGGCTCCCGTCCCCCTCGCGGCAGGCCGTCATCAAAGTAAATCCCCGCACCGCCGAAACAGCGCGACAAGCGCCTGCTGATCGCCGCCAAAACCCGCGACCGCGACTTCCGTGCACATTCGCGGCACCCTGACTCCTGAACGAAATCGGCTTGGACCGCGACTGGGTTGCGATGCGTCTTGCCAGGATGAGCGGGCGTTGCTCCCACGCGATCCCGCACAAGGCTGAATTATGCTGGGCCACCGCGCCTCATGCCGCAGATATGGGCCAACATCGTCGATGCGTGGGACTGTGGCAGGGCCTGCGTGCCAACGTAGATGCCGATGCGCCGAACTCTGCATCACGTCGATATGGAGCACGCCGAAGAATCCCGGCAACCACGCGCGCGCGTTGCGGCGGGTGGTGGATAACTGCACCACGCATCTCACGCAGCGCGAAGTGGAGGACGATGCCAAGGAGTAGCGCGATGGAATACATCTTCACCTTGAAGTACCAACTCGCGGACGACGACCGTGACGCGGACGCACTGGTCGAACGCCTGGGCGAGGCCGGTTGCGATGACGCCTTGGTGGGTATTGGACAGCCGGGCCGGCTGGCGCTGGAGTTCACTCGCGAGGGCGCCGATGCCGACGCTGCCGTTCGCAGCGCGTTGGCAGACGTGCGCCGAGCCGTGCCCTCGGCCAGGCTGATCGAGATGGCGCCGGATCTGGTCGGGTTGACGGACGTGGCTGAGATTGTCGGTATGTCACGCCAGAACATGCGCAAGCTCATGCTGGCCCATCCCGGGAGTTTCCCAGCGCCGGTGCATGAGGGGAGCGCGTCGATCTGGCATCTGGCAGACGTATTGGCCTGGCTTCAGGCCAGGGGCAACGATGCCTTGCCCCAGGAGGTGCTGGACGTGGCGCGTGTGGCTTTGCAGGTGAACGTGACGAAGGAAGGCTGTCGGTTGCCGCGCGCGGCGGCAAAGGAACTGGAAGCCCTGGTTTGACGAATGCGATGGCTCAATAGCGCCTATTGCGTGCACCCGCCTGAGCAAGGGTGCAGTTCCCGACAGCCTGAGGTGCGGCGAAAGGACTGCATGCCGGATCTCGGAAACAGCTCACCCCACATCAAAGGCCCCGCAGCGATTGTTCTCGCCGCGGGGCCGTTCGCGCCTGAGGAGCCAAGGTCTCCTCAAAGACTGATGCCGATCACTGCTTGGCGTGCTTGGCGAGCCATTTGTTCATCATGGCGATCTCGCTCTCTTGCGCCTTGATCACTCCTTCGGCGAGTTTGCGGACCTCGGGATCTTTGCCGTACTTGAGCACAACTTTCGCCATGTCCACCGCCCCTTGATGATGGGGCACCATGCCGCGCATGAAGTCGATATCGGGGTCACCCGTGTACTCGACCATCATGCCTTTCATCATCGTCTGCATTCCGGCCGTGTAGGCCTTGGTCGAAGGGCTTTCCGACTGCGCGGTGGCGACCACACTGCTCAGCGCCAATACGGCTGCGGCAGAGATTCGTACGAACGTCTTCATGATTTTTTCCTTCTTTAAAGAAATCAATTCACTGTTGCGGGACGGCCTGCCCGTTTCAGGGCAATCGAGATTGATGTCAATGTTGCCTCTGTCACGACACTGCCCGTGCGCGAGGCCGAATCTTTCATGACCTTGGAGCGGGATGTACCGAGTAGGTCGTCGTAGGGACGAATTTGGCGTGTCCACCGCAGGTTGATAACTAGGCTTTCGATTCGATGGAGGACCTCCTTGTGGCCACTTCATGGCTTTCAAGGTCGACCTTGCGGCGCAGGGAAGGTCAAGCGGAAAACGGTGAAGTTCCATCGTCCGTCTCGAAGGTTCGATTTGGTTCAAGGCGCCAGATTTATAGGACTATGTTCGCTTATCAGCATGGCTGCGGCAGTGCAATCAAAGCGAATGCTGAGCGCGTCACACAGCACGCCAGCGGCTACGGCGAGGGCTGAAACCTGGAAGCCGAAGAAGCAGGAGAGATCGTGACTCGGCGACGACCCGGCCGTTTCGACGGCGTATCCGACTGTCTGCATTGCTTGGCTCGATGCATAAACGCGCGAGCTCGCGCGCTGCCAGGGTGGGCGGTCGTCCTATGGCCGTGGTCTCAACGGTCCTGAGCGGCGATCGTCGGACGGCTGGCGAAGCGCCCACGCCATCGGCAAGCCAGGCCGGGTCGCGTTGTCTGAGCGGCACCAGGCGCTTTGCTTGCTTCAATCGAAAGGCGCTTGGCGCGTGCGCCGATATGGGCGCAACGGCGACCAGAGGGTCGCGCCTAGCGATCAGTCTGAAAATGTCGATGGCTGGAAATTCATCGCACCGGGCGTTGATTCGAGGCCGAAAAACGAGCGCCCGCCGTCAACGCGCTAATCGCAGTGTTCTAGCCCTTTCGGTTGAACAAGATTCAACAAGCTATCCAGTTCTCGACGGCCATGTGGTGAGATGTGCAAAGCACGCTTGTCGGCGCTCTGTCGGAACCAATCCTTCGCCATCATCCACGCCAACATCGCGCTACCCAGGGGACCCCCGACATGTGCGCGTCGGTGCGTCACGTCGATACATCTCTTGGTTTTGACGACACCGCCGGCATCCTGGGTAAAGGAGATCCCCAAAGAAGTAAAGAGTGCTTTGCCGTGAGTAGTAAGAAGAAAGTCGTCTTCGACCTGCCGGATATACTGACTTTGAACAAGCGCTTCAGTGATCTCAACCGCCAAAGCTCCCGCCAGATGCGTATAACACTTGCGCGCCTGTTCGAATGCGGAATCAAAATTGCGTCTTTTTTCCGAGCAACACTCCGGCGGGGTCAATATGCTAAAGATTCCTTCCCATCTACTGGCTGTATCAGGTGACGGAATTTCGTAATATCGATGCCGTCCCACCTTCCGAACCGCCACCAAGTGTGCTTCCTCCAATATCCTCAGATGAAAACGCGTGGCTTGGGGTGACATATTAAGTACACCCGCGATGGCGGACGCAGGGTGAGCTCTGCCATCCATCAAGATGCTGACGATATGAGCGCGTGCATGATCAGACATCGCGCTACATATGTGTGCGACGTCAGGATGCAGCCCTTCCGCCGCACCTACTGCTCTGTCATGTCTCATATTGCGCTCGCCTCTGGAAGGCGGAAATAGCCAAGAGGGAAGCCAACATCAGTGAGGCGGCTCCCCAGATCAATGGCGTGGAGTAACCGAGTCCATCGGACGCGCTGCCATGTTCTAAAACGTACAATGCGAAGGTTGCGCCAAGTGCGATGCCGACGTTTTGGAAAAGACGCAGGATTGCGCCAGCTGTGGAAGGCCGGTCAGGTGAAATTCTGCATGCGGAATTGATGTTTGAGACCTGGAAGATGCCGCCACCGACTCCATACAAGGCAGCAATCAGCGCGAAGGTCGTCCTTGAGGATGGTGGAAGGAAGGCAAAGATCGAAAGCGCTGCTAGCATCGTCAGGGAACCGATTTGCATCGCGCTTAGATCGGTAAGTGTCCTCGAAAGCTCCCGACGTACGTAAGCCCCGAGGAACAAACCCGCAGGAGCGACGGATGTGATGAGACCAACTATTGTCAGGTTGTCGTCTTCGCCACGAAGCAGGAGCACCGGTGCTGCCGCGAAAAAGATCCCGGCAGTACAGCCGAAAACGAATGCTCCGGTCGCGACAAACGCTGGCGTTCGACGTGCCAGGGTCGTGATCGGGATGAGCGGGAACGGGTGGTGGCGCTCGTATCTCACAAACACGATGGCAGCGGCTATCGTCGCCACTAACGACAGGCTTATGAGGAAGCCGGATCCTTCAGTGTTGAGGGCATACAAGAGCCATGCGGCCAGACCGGTCAGGAGGCCAAAGAAAAGCATTTCCTTGAAATCCAACCCGATTCGTGTCCGTGGTGGAGCTGCGGATGCATGCCATGCGATGCCGAATCCGAAGATGCAGATTGGGACATTGATGATGAATAACCATGGCCAGCCGCCGAATTCGATCAATATAGCCCCTACCGACGGACCAACAATGGGACCGATACTGATCGCCGCCGTGACGAGCGTGGACATGTGCAGCTTGCGCTCTGGCGCTTGCTTGCTGATGTAGCCTAAGGCGTTGCTTTGAATGAGTGCACCTCCGACGCCTTGCAGCGCACGGCCTGCAATCAGGTAGGCAATGGAATTGGATGCGCTGCAGAATATGGAGGCAATGCCGAATATGGCGAAACCGACAGACAGGGTTCGCTGCGAGCCAAAGCGATCCCCAATCCATCCGCCTGGAATCAAAAGCGCGATCAAAGCGAACAGATAGAACGAGACCGTCAAGCCGGCGATGGCCAGTGTCGTATCGAAGACCATCGAGATCGGCTGGAGCGCGACGGTGACGATTCCGGTATCTAGTGTGGACAAGAACAGGCCGCTGTAGACTGCAAATTCTTGGCGGCCAGCAGGGCCAAGGTACTGCATTTCTCTCATATTGCAGCTCCCGGCGTCAACAGAGTAAGCACCATTGGCCGTGGCAGAGGCACGGACGGGTTGAAGCGAAGAGGGGTTAATGAGAGATGCTCGACAGTGGGAGGGCAGTAACTCGAATAAGATATTATGCGGACAGCGCCATTTCCTGTTTGTATGATCGGGACGCCGTGGTGATAGGACACGGTGCCTGGCTCGGGAGAAGGTACTGCTTCCAAAGCATGAGCTTCCCGGATTCGGACCTGCTTTCCGTTGGGTAGAAGCGTAATTGCACCAGGCAAGGGTGCCCCAGCACGAATGATGCGCATGACATCTTCAGTGGATTGATGCCAGTCAATGAGCAGATCGACGTCACGAGGTTTGCCGTAGTAGCGACGCGCCTGAAGGTCCTGCGGCTTGGGCGTGATGTTGCCGCGCGCGAGCATGTCAAAGACGGTGGTGACCTGGTCGAAGGAAGCGAGGAACAACTTTTCGCGGATCTCGCCCGATGTTTCTCGCCCGGTCAGTGAGATCTTCACCGAGTGCAGTAAGGCACCTGCGTCTATTCTGTCTTCGACGAGGCAGCATGAAACTCCTGCATCTGTCTCGCCGTTTCGGGCCATCCAGAAAAACGGCGCAAGTCCGGCATACCGTGGTAGCGGGCTTGGATGAAAATTGATGGAAATCCGCTTTGCGATCCGGGTTATGGCGGAACTAACCTTGAGCTGGTAGTTCGCCAGGACGATCACGTCCGGTTTATAAGCGTCAAGGCGGGCGGCAGTTTCTGGAGAATTGATATCGTCGGTCTCTAATACACTTCGGCCGAGCCGATGTGCAGTTTCAGGGATCGAGACCGAGGTTGCATCGTGAAGATAATAATCACATAGCCGTGCAGGATCACGGGTCACGATTAGAAGCTCGTGGACGCCATGATGTTCTGAAAGCCGCGCCATCACAGCGGCGCCGAATGGCGAGTTCCGTTCTGTAAAGAGGATGACCCGCACGGTGAGTCCTCCTACAGAATCTCGTTGCTGGTCCACCACTTGCCGTGGTGAAGCGTTGCAGTCCAAGAGGCGGTGTCGAATTTCGCGTATCCCGGTTGAACCGGAATCGGAACATAATGGGGCAGGCGATCGGACAATCCAGTGAACTCGAGAGCCAAGCGCTCAAGCAGTGCACCTTCAGCAAGAGGCGGGCAAGCGGCGAAGATCGGCATGCGCTTCAGGTCGATGAACCAATGGTCCAGCATCTGCCTGTCAGGATATTGTGGTATCTCCGGCATGATGCGTTCCATCAGCCGCCTGATCACCGCTGGGGTCAGTTCCGCGTCGTCGGAGATGCCATAGACCTCTTCGATGTGCATTGAGCTCTTTGTGTATTTGAAGACATAAGTTCCGTGAGCGACAGTCGGGACTTTGAGCGCGAACTTGCAGCTAGGCGTCGACCGCCACGCACGATGTAGCGCGTAGCGGTTCTTGATTTCGTAAAAGTCCATCTGATCCAGGATGTAGTCGCACCCCTCTGCGAACTCCTCGGCGCTCTCCGGCGTTATGCCTTCGGGGTATATTTCCAATTCCACGTCCGGCGTTACGTCATGCACCATCTCAGCAACTACCTCGGCTTTGTTGCGGTTCAGGTTCGCGCGCGATGCGCCGACCTGACGATTGATGTTTGCGTGTCGAAACTATCCGGGTCGGCCAGTTTTATTTTGCCGACGCCGAGACGTCCCAACCTGCTGGCTGCCATCCCGCCAATACCGCCACACCCCGCCAAACCAATCGTAAGTCCTCTGATGATTTCTTGCGTGCGCCATTGTTCAGTTTCGGATGACCCGAGCCAACCCAGACTGCGATTAACGCGTTCCCAGTAGAACGCTTCATCGAGTTGAGCCGATATTCTCGGCCGAGCCGCTGCTTTGTTCATAGTCGACCTCCGATCGTTGAGTCTCGAAAGCACTGGTGGCCCGGCTGGGGCCCGCGGGGTGTTTCCCGGACGATAGACGGTGGGCAGGTGCTGACGTTTCAAATCTTTTTTAAGCGTGCTTCTTCGCTAACGAATCGCCGTAGAGATCAGATCGCAGGAAATTCCCATCGATCCGAGCTGCCGCTTAGCGCCTCTCGCTGCTCTTGTTGATGCCGTACCACGACAAATCGCCCCTCACCCCCGACACCCCGACAAAAACTGCCGCAGGCGTTCGCTCTTCGGGTCTACCAGCACCTGCCGCGGATCGCCTTGTTCTTCTATCCGGCCTTTGTGCAGGAAGATGGCGTGGGTGGAGACGTCGCGGGCGAAGTCCATTTCGTGGGTGACGACGATCATGGTGCGGCCTTCTTCGGCGAGTTTGCGCATGACCTTCAGGACTTCGCCCACCAGTTCGGGGTCCAGGGCGGAGGTGGGCTCGTCGAAGAGCATGACCTCGGGTTCCATCGCCAGTGCGGGCGATGGCGACGCGTTGCTGCTGGCCGCCGGACAGGTGGGCGGGGTACATGTCTTCGACGCGGGCGGGCAGGCCGACCTTCTCGAGGTAGTTGCGTGCGCGCGCGCGGGCCTCGCTCTTGTGCAGCTTCAGGACGCTGACGGGGGCTTCGATGAGGTTTTCCATCACGGTCATGTGCGACCACAGGTTGAAGTGCTGGAACACCATGGCGAGGCGGGAGCGGATGCGCTGGAGCTGTTTCGGGTCGGTGGGGCACAGGTCGCCGTTGCGATCGGGGGCGGTGCGCACGAGCTCGTCGCCCAGGGTGATCCGGCCGGCGCTCGGCCGCTCGAGGAAGTTGATGCAGCGCAGGAAGGTGCTTTTGCCCGAGCCGCTGGAGCCGATGATGCTGATGACGTCGCCGGCGCGGGCTTGCAGGGAGACGCCGCGCAGCACCTCGTTGTCGCCAAAGGTCTTGTGGATGTCTTCTACGGTGAGTTTGTACAGGATCGTCTCCTTCCGGATCCGGACGCGCGGGGCGGATCAGTGCGCGCGCGGCGCGAGATGGGCGAGCCAGCGCGCTTCGAGCCGCCGGAAGCCCCAGATGAGCGTGAAGGCGATGGCGGCGTAGAGCAGGGCCGCGATGCCGTAGGCCTGGAACGAGGCGTAGGTGGCCGCGTTGACGTCGCGCGTGACCTTCATGATGTCGGGCACGGTGGCCGTGAAGGCCAGCGTGGTGGCGTGCAGCATCAGGATCACCTCGTTGCTGTAGGCGGGCAGCGTGCGGCGCAGCGCGGAGGGCAGGATGATGCGGGCATACAGCGTGTAGCGCGACATGCCGTAGGCCTGGGCGGCCTCGATCTCGCCCGCGGGCGTGGCCTTGATTGCGCCCGTAAATATCTCGGTGGCATAGGCGCACTCGTTGAGCACGAAGGCGAGGAGCGTGCAGTTCATGGCGTCACGGAAGAAGCGGTCGAGCCAGACGTGATCGTGCACGGCCTGCAGGCTGTAGATGCCGGTGTAGAACAGCAGCAGTTGCACATACAACGGGGTGCCGCGGAATACGTAGGTGTACAGCGACACTGGCGCGGACAGCCAGCGCCGGCGCGACGCGCGGGCGACGGCCAGCGGCACGGCCAGCACGAAGCCCAGGCCGAGCGACACGGCCAGCAGCCACAGCGTGATGACGAGGCCGCTCGAGCCGTAGCCGTCGCTGTAGAGGAACGCGCGCCAGTACGTGCCGATGAGTTCGATCACGATGCGAGCGTCCGCACGCCGGCCGAGTAGCGCTTTTCGAGACGCTGCAGCAGCACGTGGGAGAGGGTGGTGATGGCGAGGTAGATGGCCGCCGCCACGAGCGTGAAGAAGAAGTAGTCGAGCGAGCTGCGGCCCGCGTCCTGCGAGGCCTTCACGACGTCGGACAGGCCGATGATGGACACCAGTGCGGTGGCCTTGACGAGCACCTGCCAATTGTTGCCGATGCCCGGAAGGGCGAAGCGCATCATCTGCGGGAAGAGGATGCGGTGGAACACGCGCCAGGCGCTCATGCCGAAGGCCTGGCCCGCCTCCAGCTGCCCGCGCGGCACGGCGAGGAATGCGCCGCGGAAGGTCTCGGTTAAGTAGGCGCCGTAGATGAAGCCGAGCGTGACGACACCGGCGGAGAACGGATCGATCTCGATCTGGTCGACGCCCAGCAGCTCGGTGGCGTCGTTCAGCACCATCTGCATGCCGTAGAACAGCAGCAGCATCAGCACCAGGTCGGGCACCGCGCGGATCAGGGTGGTGTAGCAGGCGCCGAGCCCGGCCAGCGCGCGGTTGGGCGAGAGCTTTGCCGCCGCGCCGGCCAGGCCCAGCACCAGCGCGGCCGCCAGGGAGAGCATGGCGAGCCCCAGGGTCTGGAGGGTGCCGGCCCACAGCAGCGGGCCATAGCCATGGAAAAGCATCTGTGCGGGACCCGGTTGACGGCGGAGACGGGCGGGGGCAGCAGCGGCGGGGCTCACCCGCCGTGGATGTCGAAGTCGAAGTAGTGCCGTTCGATCTTCTGGTAGGTGCCGTCTTTCAGGATGTCGGCGATCGCCTGGTCGATCTTTGCCTTGAGGTCGGCGTCTTCCTTGCGCAGCCCGATGGCGGCGCCCTCGCCGAGCGTTTCCGCATCCTTGATGTCGCCGCCGGCGAATGCATAGTCGGCCCCGCGCGGCGTGTTCAGGAAGCCCATCTCCGCCTGCAGCCGATCCTGCAGGGCGGCATCGAGGCGGCCCGAGATCAGGTCCGCGTAGACGAGATCCTGGTTTTGATAGGGCACCACCTTCACCCCCTTGGGCGCCCAATGCTTCTTGGCGTAGGCTTCCTGGGTCGTGCCCTGCTCGACGCCGACCGTCTTGCCCTTGAGGGTATCGACGGCGGGCGTGAGCGCCGCGCCTTTCTTGGTGACGAGGCGGGTTGGCGTGTTGTACAGCTTGGCCGAGAAGGCGATCTGCCGGGCGCGTTGCTCGGTGATGGTCATCGACGACAGCACGCCGTCGAAGCGCTTGGCTTTGAGCGCCGGGATCAGGCCGTCGAAGTCGCTTTCGACCCAGACGCACTTGGCCTTGAGGCGGGCGCAGATCTCGTTGCCGAGATCGATGTCGAAGCCGACCAGCTTGCCATCCGGGCCCTTCGACTCGAAGGGCGGATAGCTCGAATCGACGCCGAAGCGCACGGTGGTCCAGTCTTTTGCGTAGGAAGTTGCCGCCACGCAGGCGAGGGCGATACACAGCGCGATCTTTTTCATGATGGGTCAGTCCAGAAGGGGTGTCGGGCGCCACGGGTCGGGAAGCGGCGGAGCGCGCGAACGGGAGCGCAGGGGGCACGGCAGAGCGGCTCCGGGCGATGCGGGTTTATATCTGAGTGGACGCCCGGCACGGCGGCGGCGGGCCGTTATTACGACCAGAGGCCGAGTCGAGGACGACATCCGGGACCGACGCTTGCTATGGCTTGCCGGCGCTCGCGATTGGGTGCGCGGGCAACGATCGGCCCGGCGGCGGCGCGGGTGACGGCCGGCGCGGGGCGCGTTAGGATGGGTTTTCAGCGAAAGGGAGGCATCATGGATTGTTCGGTCGAAGGAAAAGTGGCGTTTGCCGATGGCAACTCGTATCACTTCGCCACGGTGGACGCGGCGTTGGCGTTTGCGGCGTGTGTGAAGTCCAGCGGCAATCCGGCGCAGTGCGCGGCCACGCATGGCAGCACCAGCCGGGTAAAGCTCGAGGACGTGCAGGCCCAGGAGGAAGCGGAGCGGCGCGAGGACGACGGCCCCGCGCCTTGAGTGTGTGAGGGCGCCGAGCGCATCGCGCTCGCGCGCCCTCGATCGAGACCGCGATCCACGCGGTATGCGGCGGATCGCGAGCCCGGGCGGCGCCCGCTGATCTGGCGCGCGACACGGCCCGCATGGGCCGCGCGCCTGGTTTTCAGCCCTGCACCGTGCCCAGGCGCTGGCCCGCGCGGGAACGCGGGTGTCTCGTGTCGAACAGGCCGAGCACCACCTGAAGGGCCATGGCCAACGCACCAATGATGAACACCACGTCACCGATGGTGCGGACCCAGCGCAGCGTCTGGAGCAGCGGCTGCTGCATGAAGGTTTCGCTGCGCGCGTACCAGAGGCCTTCGCTCACGCTCGCGTGGAACTGGATGATGCCGACCGGCAGCAGGCTGGTGAAGATCATCAGCACCAGGCCGATATTCAGGCTCCAGAAGGCGGTCTTCATCAGCGAGGGGTTGAACGCGTAATCCGGGCGCAGGTAGCGCAGCACCAGCAGCGTGAAGCCCAGCGCCAGGAATCCGTAGACGCCGAAAAGCGCGGCGTGGGCGTGCACCGGCGTGGTGTTGAGCCCCTGGACGTAGTACAGCGACATCGGCGGATTGATCATGAAGCCGAAGACGCCTGCGCCGAGCATGTTCCAGAACGCCACGGCGACAAAGCACATGAGCGGCCACTTCAGATTCTCCATCCAGGGCGCGCGCAGTTTCAGGCGCCAGTTTTCCCAGGCTTCGTGGCCCAGCACGATCAGGGGCACCACCTCCAGCGCACTGAAGCTCGCGCCGACCGCCATCACCGGCGTGGTGGTGCCGGCGAAGTACAGGTGATGGAAGGTGCCGGGTATGCCGCCCAGCATGAAGAGCGAGGCCGAGGCCAGGCTCGCCGCGGCCGCCATGCGCACCGACACCAGGCCGAGGGTGGAGAAGATGAAGGCCAGGGCAGTGGTCGCGAAGACCTCGAAGAAGCCTTCCACCCACAGATGCACGACCCACCAGCGCCAGTATTCCATCACCGACAGGTGGGTGCGCTCGCCGTAGAACAGCCCGGCGCCGTAGAACAGGCCGATGGCGCCGACCGAGGCGGTCAGCAGCGCGAGCAGGTTGCGGTCTTCGCCCTTGCGCATGAGCGCCGGCACCACGCCGCGCAGCATCAGCACGAGCCACAGCAGGATGCCGACGTACTTGCCGATCTGCCAGAGCCTGCCGAGGTCGACGTATTCGTAGCCCTGGTGGCCGAGCCAGAAGTTCAGGTTCGGCGGCATGATTTGCGCAATCGCCAGGTAATTGCCGATGAAGGAGCCGACCACCACCACGATCAGGGCCCAGAACAGCACGTCCACGCCCAGCTTCTGGAAGCGCGGATCCTTGCCGCCGTTGATCAGCGGCGCGAGAAACAGGCCGGCCGCGAGAAAGCCGGTGGCGATCCAGAACAGCGCGGCCTGGATGTGCCAGGTGCGGGCGAGCGAGTACGGCAGCCAGCGCGACACCTCGATGCCGTAGAAGGTGCCTTCGACCGTGTAGTGCGCCGTGAAGCCGCCCAGGAAAACCTGGAACACGAACAGCGCGACGACCAGGAACAGGTACTTTGCCAGGCCGCGCTGCGAGGGGGTGAGCGCGAACGCGGTCAGCGGATCGCTGGCGGCGGCCGGCGGCAGGGGCTCGTCGTGGTTGCGAAGGAAGGCCCAGCCCCAGACCAGAAAGCCCACGCCGGCCAGCAGCACGACGATGCTGGCGATGGACCAGACGATGTTCTCGCTGCTCGGCGCGTTGCCGATCAGCGGCTCGTGCGGCCAGTTGTTGGTGTAGGTGACGTGCTGTCCGGGACGCTCGGTGGCGGCGGCCCAGGCGGTCCAGAAGAAGAACTGCGTCAGCTCCCGGCGGCGTTCGGCGCTGGGCAGGGTGTTTTCCTTCATGGCGAAGTGCTCGCGGCTTTGCCGCAGGGCAGGCGCGTCGGAAAACAGCTGGTCGTAGTACTCGGCGGTCTGCGCGATGGCTTGCGCACGACGCTCGGAGAGCCTCAGCACCTGTGCGTCGTCGACGCCGTTGCCGCGGTACTCGGCGGTCAGTTGCGCGCGCAACGCCGCCTGCGCAGGCCCGTCGAGCGCGGCGTAGGAGCTGCCGTGCGAGGCCTGCGCTGCCAGGTCGAGCCAGGCGCTGAGCTCGCGGTGCAGCCAGTCGGCGGTCCAGTCGGGCGCCTGATAGGCGCCGTGGCCCCAGATCGAACCAAGCTGCATGCCGCCGATGGACTGCCACGCGGTCTGGCCGTCGAGAATGCCCTCGCGATCGAACAGCACCTTGCCGTCGTGCGCGACGACCTGGGCGGGAATCGGCGGCGCCTGCCGATAGACCTCGCTGCCGTAATAGCCCAGCAGCGACAACGTGACGATCAGCACGCCGATCAGCGTGAACCAGAGTCTCTTGTAGGGGCCCATGGTGTTCTCCTTGTTCAGCGCATCGCCGCGAGCGTCGAGCGCTCGAGCGGGATGCCGCGGATATGAAAGCCGGCCGCCTCGTACGCGCCCGGTATCGCGGACCGCGCTCGGCGGCGGCCGCCAGCGGGGCAGCGGTGGCGCACGGACGTGATGCCGGCGTTGTGCGCGCTCGGCCGTCGCCGCGCTCGCAACACAGAGGGTGGATCGGTGAGGTCCAACGAATGCTCCTTGCCTGATGAAGGACGAAAGTGCCGGCCGGCTGGCCGGGTCGACCGCTTCTTCAAAGCGAAATCCGTGCCAGAAAAAATGGCGCGTCAAATCAAAGGCGTAAGGGCAGGAGGGTGTAAATCACCACGAGAATCCCGGGTTCTATCTACCCGCTTGGGTGCGGATGACCATTCCCGCTGACCCGGCCGGTGGGCCGCTCGGACCCACGGGCGCGGGCGCCGCGTGGCGGCGCGCTTGCGGATATGGCGGGGGGGGGAGGGCCCACGCGCTGGCGGCGTGGGTGCGACAGGCTTGGCGACCGGCCGCGGGCGACGGGCGACCACGTCGCGTCGCGATGCGATGGCGCCGGCCCCTTGCAGGCTCGGGGGCGGCGGCTCGGGCTCAGGCAGGGGGGCGAGCGCCGGCCGGCTCGGCGGCCGACTGCCTCGCGAAGCACGCCAGCAGCAGCTCCGTCAGCTCGCGCACCTTGCGCGAGGGGTGCTGGCCCGGCGGGCGGATGAGGTAGATGCCGGCGGTGGGCGGCGGGTGGCGGGTCATGACGGGAACCAGCGCGCCCGAGGCCAGGCATGGCCCGGTGAGGTGATCGGGCAGCGCCGCGATGCCCAGGCCTGCGGCGGCCGCGACGGCGAGTGCGACGCCGCTGTCGGCCTTGAAGCGGCCCCGCGGGCGTAGCGTGATGACGCGCTCGCCATCCATCAACTGCCAGGCTTCCGTGCCCTGCAGCAGGGCTTCGTGGGCCAGGAGCGCCTCCGGGGTCTCGGGTGAGCCGTGCGCCGCGATATAGGCCGGACTGGCCACGAAGCGGCCGTACAGCGGGCCGACGCGGCGCGCGATCAGGTTCGAGTCCGGCAGGATGCCCACGCGGATGGCGCAGTCGAACCCTTCGCCGATGAGGTCGACGAAGCGGTCGCTATAGGAGGCATGCACGTGCAGCTGCGGATGGCGCCGGGCCAGGTCGGCCAGCACGGGGGCGAAGTGGTTCTGGCCGAACGAGAGCGGGACGGCGACGCGCAGGCGACCGCGCAGCGGCCCGGTGGGCGTGAGCGTTTCGCGCGCGGTCTCGATCTCCGCGCACGCACGCGCGGCGTGGTCCCGGAAGGTGGCGCCGGCCTCGGTGAGCGCGGCGCCGCGCGTGGAGCGCGCCAGCAACTGCACGCCGAGGTCTGCCTCGAGCCGGGCCAGCCGCCGGCTGACGATGGATTTCGACAGGCCCAGCCGGGTCGCGGCCGGGGAGATGCCGCCGGCATCCGCGACCTCCACGAAGGTCTGTAGCGCTTCGATATCCACGCGGCGTTCCTCTCTTGCAAGATGGCTCTGCCTGGAATGGTACTCCGCCAGGCGCGCCAGGCCTCCGGGCCGGGTGTTGCGGATTGTGCGACACAGCTCGTCGCGGGACGCGACTACCGCGCCCCGCTCGCGCTGGCCAGAATGGGGGCGGGGGAGTCGTCGCCCGGCGCCGCTGCCCCGAACCCGACTTTCAACGGCAACAAAGGAAATCTGCATGACTTTTCGCAATGGCCTTGATTCCCTGCTGCGCCCCGAGGATTCGGTGCTCGTGCTGATCGATCACCAGCCTTACCAGCTCACCAATCTCAACAGTCACGACCCGCAGATCGTCGTCAACAATTCGACGGCGCTGGCCAAGGCCGCCAAGGCCTTCGGGGTGCCGACCATCCTGACCAGCGTGATCGCCGATCGCGGCGGCCTGATCTTTCCGCAGATCACCGAGGTGTTTCCGGGCCAGGAGGTGATCGACCGGACCTTCATCAACACCTGGGAAGACAAGAAGGTGGTCGACGCGGTCAAGGCCACCGGCCGCAAGCAGTTGATCATCGCTGGCCTCTGGACCGAGATCTGCGTGGCGATGCCGGTGATCCAGGCGCTGGGCGAGGGCTGGGACGTGACGGTGGTGACCGATGCATCGGGCGGCGTGTCGGTGGAGGCGCACGAGGTCGCGATCCAGCGCATGATCGCGGCGGGTGCCAACATGATGACCTGGCTGGCCGTGGCCGCCGAGTGGCAGCGTGATTGGGCGCGCACCGAACATGCCGGCGAACTGACCGACATCCTCAAGCATCATGCCGCGGGCAGCGGCATCGCCTATCTGTGGGAGCAGCAACTGCTCAACACGCCGGTGCCGGCCAAGGGCTGACCCGGCGTGGCGGCGCGGCGTCGTCGCGCCGCCTCCTGATGCGCGGACACGGCAACGGCTCGACATGACCGTGCCGGCCGCGGGCCGGGCGCGCGACGTGCCACCGTTCAGGCGAGACGCCGCGCTGCCTCACGGTCGAACATGGCCACGCACAGATCCACGAAGCCGCGCACCTTGGGATCCATGTAGCGGCTCGACGCGAACACCGCTTGCACCGGGGCCGGCTCCTCCGCCCAGCCAGGCAGCACCGCCGCCAGGGTGCCGTCCGCGACGCAGGCGGCAGCCATGAACTGCGGCAACTGCGCGATTCCCAGACCTGCCACGGCCAGATTCCTGGCGGCGATCACGCTGTTGACCGTGGCACGCGGCGGCGCGGTGACGACGGCGCGCTCTTGGCCGTTCTGCAGCATCCATGCCGGCCGGCCGCGCCGCGTCTTCATGATGAGGGCGTGCTGGTCCAGCGTGCCGACGCTGGCGAGCCCGGGCTTGCGCCGCAGGTATGCGGGCGCGGCATAGAGACCGTAATGCACCTCGCCCAGTCTGCGGGCCGACAGGCCCGAGTCGGCGAGCGTGCCCACCCGGATCGCGACGTCCACGCCTTCGTGGACGATGTCGACGAAGCGGTTGGTGTACTCCGCCTCGATCGTGACCTTCGCGGCCTGTTTCAGGAACGCGGCGATCCAGGTGTCGACCACCATCGGGCCGAACTCCGAACCCGCGGTGATGCGCAACAGCCCCTTGGGCTCGCGCGTCTGCTGGGCCACGGCCGCCTCGGCGGCTTCGGCCGCGGCGAGGATGCTGACGGCGCGCTCGAAGTAGTCGCGGCCGACCTCGGTGACGCTCAGCCGCCGGGTGGAGCGGGTGAGCAGGCGCGCGCCGAGCTTTGCCTCCATGCGCGATATGACGCGGCTCATGCGGGCCTTGTCGGTGCCGAGGCGTTCGGCGGCGGTAGTGAAGGAGCCGTCCGTCACCACGGCGACGAAGGCTCGCATCTCGGCGAGGTCGATTGATGCGTTCATGGACAACAGTGTGTGGCCTTGCGCCGTATTTATCAATCCGGATCCGAAATCTACAGTGCCATGCATGCAGGCAGCGGTTTGCCTGTCAACCAACGCAACGCTGGCGCGGCGCGGTATCGCGCGACGAAATGCGGGCGGGATACGCCCGCCTGCCGCGCCTGGAAAAAGGAAGGGATATGGCACAAACAATCGGCATCATCGGCTCGGGCCTGGTCGGCAAGGCGGTGGCGCATCTGGCGGTGGCGGCCGGCTATCGCGTGGTGATCAGCAACTCGCGCGGGCCCGCCTCGCTGGCGGCGCTGGTGGAGGAGCTCGGCCCCCTGGCAAGCGCGGGCACGGTGGAGGAGACAATTGCAATTGGCGAAATTGTGACGCTCGCCATTCCGCTGGCCGTGTTCGAGACCTTGCCGGCGGCCCGCTTCGCCGGCAAGGTCGTCCTCGACCAGACCAATTATTACCCCGGCCTGGGCGATTTTCGGCGCGCGGACCTGGACCAGGGGGTGTTGACCTCCAGCGAGCTGGTGCAGCGCCATCTGCGTGGCGCGCGGGTGGTGAAGGGTCTGCACAACCTGGGCTGGCATCACATGCAGCACAACGCCCGGCCGCGCGGCGACGCGGGGCGCACGACCTTGCCGATCGCGGGTGACGATGCGGCGGCGATGGACGCGGTGACGTGCTTCCTCGAAACCGTGGGCTACGACGTGGTCGACGCGGGGGCGCTGGCCGACAGCTGGCGCATCGAGCCCAACACGCCGATCTATTTCTGGCCCTATACGCCCACCATCGCACCCGGGCTGGACGAGAGCGCGGCCAAGCGCGCCTATCTCGCGCCCGGCGACCCCATCTCGCCGCAAGCCGCGCTGGCGCTGATCAACAGCACCGAACGGCCCGCGCCCATCGGCGGCACGCTGGCAGGCCTGCCGCCGATCCACGTGGCGCTGTTCCTCGAGCTCGCCAGCGCAGGCACGGTGTGAGAGCGGGCGCCATGCAATGGGCGCCGTGCAACGGGCGCCATGCAACGGGCGCGTGCAACGGGCGCCATGCAACGGGTGCCGCGTATCGTTCGCCGCGTGACGAACGTCGGCAAAGGCCACTGTGCTGCCTCCCGCGCGTGACGAGCGCAGTGTGACGTCCCGTCTGCAACGGCTCGGGAGCAGCGCTTCGCCGTGCGACCCCGCGCCCCGGGGGGGGGGCGCCTTGAAGGCCTGTCCCAACACGGCTCCCGGCCCCTGATCTCCATTCGAACCTCGCTTTTCTGGACACATCCATGACCCGATCCTTACGCAACAAGACGGCGCTCGTGACCGGCGGATCGCGCGGCATCGGCCGCGCGATTGCCGAGCGGCTGGCGGCCGAGGGCGCAACGGTGGCCCTCACCTATCAACAGCGCCGCGACGGCGCCGACGCGACGGTCGCCGCGATCGAGGCGGCCGGCGGCAGCGCGTTCGCGTTGCAGGCCGATCTTGCCGATGCGGCGGCGATTCCGGCGCTGCTCGAGCGCGTTGACGCGGATCTCGCCGCCCGCCATAGACCTCCCGTCATCGACATCCTGGTCAACAACGCGGGCAATGCGGGCTGGGGCAGCCTGGCGGACGCCACGCCCGCCGCGTGGGACGCGCTCTTCGCCGTGCACGCCCGGGCACCGTTCTTCATGGTGCAGGCCGCGCTGAGCCGGCTGGCCGATGGCGGACGCATCATCAATGTGTCGTCGGCCGCCGCAACGCGGCCGCTCCCGGTCGTGCCGGTGTACTCGATGGCGAAGGCGGCGATCAACAATCTGACGCACGCACTCGCCATGGCGCTGGGGCCGCGCGGTATCACGGTCAATGCGGTGGCGCCAGGCTGGGTGCGGACCGACATGAACGCGGCCGTGCGTGAAGACGCAGGCTTGGTGGCGGCAATCGAAGGCGACACGGCGCTGGGCCGCTTCGGCGAGACCGCCGACATTGCGACCGTCGTGGCGTTCCTGGCAACGGCCGAGGCGCGCTGGGTGACGGCACAGGTGATCGAAGCGAGCGGCGGCTACAAGCTCTGAAGACCCTGCAGCCGCCCGGGGGACCCGTGGACGTCGGGCCGTGTTGTGCGGGCCGTCCTCGGTTGCGCCCTCAACGAGATGGGCCAACCGGGGCGGTGCGCTCGGCATGCCCGGGGTTTTCGCGATATCCTGCGATGCGGAATCCGGCGCACGGGCCTGCGGGCCGCGCCGCCCAGCCATCATCAAAGGGAGAGTCTGTGTCCGAACCCATCGCCGTGACCGGCGCGCCTGCCGGCTCGCATTCCGCGGCCGGCCGCTATCGGCTCGATCTGACCGGGCCCGCGAGCCACCTGCTGACCCGGGAGGCGGGGCGCGGGGACCTGGTGATCGGCCCGGCCAGCCTGGGCAAGAAGGCGGACCTGCATGTGGCGGATGACGCCCGTCTCGATTGGCGCGCGTTCGAGCCCTTCGCCACGCCGGCGGGTTCGCCCTGGCCGCGACACTTCCGCTATCACGGCAACGACGAGGGTTTCATCGCGTGGTCGGCGGGCCGCGAGATCGAGCAGTTCACCTGGGTGCCGACGTTTGCGCAGCGCCGCCGCGTCGATGCCAGTGGGGCAGGCATCCGCACCCTGGCGCTGCAACTCGACGGGCTTGCGGGCGAGCTCGAGCTCCGCTTGCCACCCGGCATCGCGCTGAGCCTGACGGGCGATCTTTCGCGCATCGCGGTTGCGGGCGCAACGCCCGACACGCTCATGCTGCATCCGGCGCTGGGCCGGCGTGCCAGCCAGCCGGCCTATACCTTGCCCGACCTGGGCCCGCTGCAGGCCGTGCGCTCGCTGTGGCTGTATGCAAGTCCATTGGGGCAGCCCGTGTCATTGCGGGAGATCGCGCGCTTCTCGTCGCTGCAAAGCCTCGCGCTGTCTGGCAATTTCACGGATTGGGATGCGATCGCCGGCCTGTCGCAGCTCCAGGGGCTGGAAATTCGCTACTGCCCCGACCTCGACGGCCTGCCGGCGCTCGACACCTGGCCGCTGCTCGAACGCTTCATCGCGTTCAATGTCGACGAGGCCGCCGGCAAACGCCTGAGCGCGCAATTGAAGGCACGCGCCAAGGTGCGCGCCTGGCAGGATTACGCTTCGGTCTCGAAGCTGCGCAAGCCGGCATGGTGGGAGAGCGAGTACGGCCGTCCGTTCGGCGCCTGGAGCGCCCGCGCCGCGAAGGCGGCCAACGCGGCCTACGATAGCGCGCTCGAGACGTTGCGGCAGGCGCGCTCGGCCGACGAGGTCCGCGCCGCCATCGTGGTGTTTTCCCGCCACTTCAACGACATGAAGGGCATCGAGACGGCCGAGCGCGACGATGTCGGCGAGGCGGTCTGGCAGTTCAGCCAGCTCGAACACGTGGTCGGGCTCGGCGTGAGCGAGGCGCAGGCCCTGCAATGGTTCGACGAATCGAGGGACTATTGATGCGGTGGTGGCAGCGCCTGGGTTTCGGCCGCGCGGAGATCCCGGCGGACGCAACGCCCGCGGCGGGGGGCGGGGAGGCGCAGGAGGGCCGCTACTACGTGCTCGACGCCAGCCTCTGGCGCGACGGCATCGGGCCGGGGCTCGAGTTCACGAACGAAGCGCGGCTGATTCTTCCCGGCCGCTACACCATGGAGCTGCCCGACGGCAGGCCCGACCCGTATCCCGAGCGCCCGCAACTGCGCCATGTGCCGGAAGAGGGCGGGCCGCCGCGCGATTTCGAGATCAAGGCCGGTATCTGGATCATCACCGATCCGTTGAAGCGGATATTCGAACGCGTCGATCCGCAGGGCTTTGCCTTCGCGGATTGCGATTACCTCCTGCCCGATGGCTCGCCGGGGCCGAGGCGTTACCTGTGTGCGGTGGTGCGCATGCTCGATGCGCTCGACGTGCCGGCGTCGCGCGTCAAGGTGAAGCCGGAATGGGATTTCGTGGCCGAGCGTGAGGACAAGGTATACAGCGTGCTCGGCGGCGGCAGCCTGGTGTTCCGGCCCGAGATCGTCGGCGATGCGCACGTGTTCATCCAGGACCGGCTCGGCACCGGCCCCATCTGCGACCGCGTGATGTTCGATGCGCTGACGGCGGCGAAGCTGGATGGGGTGCAGCTGCGCGACGTGGCGGCGCTTTGACCCGGCGCCCGGGCGCTGCGTCGGCGTCGCGCCGACGGGCTGCACCTGACCACGATAATATCGGCCTCGCACCGGGAGGACTTCGGTGATCGTTCCATGACCAACACGACGGAAAGCTGCGCCCTATGAGGCTCATCGAAACCACGACCTTCAAAATGGCGTTCGACAAGGGCGGCTCGCGGTTTCGCGATCTGCACCTGCGCGATTGCACGTTCGACAATTGCGGGTTGTCGATGGTGAAGTCTCCGGCACGCATGTCGCGGCTGCAGGGGGTGACGGTGTCGAAATGCCGGGTCGCGAACTCGGAGATCAAGCCGTGCGTGTTCGAGGACGTGCTGGTCGAGGATCTTGCCACCAACCCGATCCTGCTGGTCTGGGGCTCGCTGTTCCGGCGCGTGAAGCTTGCGGGCAAGATCGGCAAGCTCAATCTCAATCTGCTGCCGACGGCGTTCTGCACCGATGCCGCGCTGCTGGCGCAGTTCGAGGCGGCGCGGACGGCCTTTTATGCCGAGACCGACTGGGCGCTCGACATCAGCGAGGCGCGGCTGCTCGGTCTGCGCTGCGAAGGGGTGCCCTTGCACCTGGTCCGGCGCGACCCGGCGTCGCAGGTGATTCTGGACAAACACGGCGCTTATCCTGGCAGCGCGGCCCTCGACGCGGCGTTCGCCAAGGCGTTTCCGGTGACCCACAGCGTGTTGCAGGGCTTCGATGAACGCGACGCGCAGCAGATGCTGCTCACGGCCTCGCTCGGTGCGCCGAAGGCGCGGCGCGACGAGGAACTGGCGGCGATCGCGGCGTTGCGGTCGCTGGGCTTTCTGCAGGCGTGAGGCGCAATCCCATCATGGCAGCATCGACACTCAAGCGACTGTGCGTCTTCATGACCCCGGCAGACGAGCAGGCCTTCGCGCTTGCGGTGCTGGCGCATTGGCCGAGCGTGCGTTTCGTGGACCTGGGCCTGGAGCCGCAGACGCCCGCCCCACCGCTTGAGGCGGGCTGGCCCGCGGCATGCGGCGGCCGGCGCGTGACGCTGGTCGACGGCAGCCGCTTCGACGCGGCGGCGTTTCATGCGCGGTACGTGGCGCCTCATCCGGGCGGCCAGGGCTGGGCGTATGCCATGGTGGGCGCCGGCCTGGTGAATCTGTGGCGTTCGGCACCGTACGACGACATGCCGCAAGGCCTGCGCAACGGCGAGCTCCGCGCCACGATTCCTGCCGGCGATCCCGCCACCGCCGCCTTTGCCAAGGCGGTGTTTGCGGCGGCGAAGGCGGGCGCCGCCAAGGTGTATGCCGTCGACGCCACCGGCGCGCTCGCCAGCCGCGCGGAGCCCGGCTTCATCGCCGGGGCCGACGCGGCGGCCCGCTACGACGGGCAGGACGGCGCGTATCTGAACAACCATCCGCAGGCGCTGTTCGCCGCCCGCCGATGAAGCCGGCACGCGGAAGGCGCCGCATATCCCCTGTTGGCACGATACGAAACCGAGCGGCCGCGGCCGGGGTGGGCGGCTCACCCGCGCGCCGTTCGCGCGGATGGCCCGCGTGCCGCAGCGCTTCCCAGATGTAAGAAACAAGTCCTTGCACCTCCCCGCGCAGAATGCCGGAAATGCAACGACGCCCCAGTCGGGAAGGGGGCAGTTGCAACCGAAAGTTCGTCCATAGACGAGCGTCTCACGGGCGTAACACGGCTACACACCTTGTCGGCTTCGCTGTCTATGTTGGCGAAATCCCGCTGATACCTTTTCCTGCACAACCAATAACGAACATCGCAGTCGTGCGACGCCATCAGGGTGTGCGCAGGCCGGCCAGCTCCCGCTCTACCCGATCGATGAGCTGGCGTCCTGCGGATCGTGCGATGCGAGCGGTAGAAGATGCTGGGACTCCCAAAATGCTGTCGACTCTCTCCCCTCACCGTAAGCGGCCTCGTGGCCTCGGTATTGATAGGCGCCGCGGCGCCGGCTGCTGCGCAACAGGCGTATTCCAGCGCGCTGCACGACTTCCTGGTGCGCAAGACCGCGGCCAAACATCCTGACGACGTCGCCCGGATCCTCGAACAGTGGCTGGCGCGCGCCGACAGCGAGGCGCCGCCCGCGGAGGCACGCGCACGCGTGCTGGCCGACTATGTCACGCTGCAGACCCGCGCCGGCCATGACCGCGAGGCGCTGGACGCGGCCCGGGCCACCGGCTACGCCAGTCTGCCGGCCTACGCGCTCGACCCGCTGTTCCTGGCCGCACGACGGCTGGGCGCGCTCGATGACGAGCGGCGCCTGGTCATCGCATTGCGCGAACGCGCGCCGGGTCCGCTGACGCAGCTGCGCCGGGCGCAGTATGCGTTCGATGCGCAGATGCCTGACGTGGCGCGCGCCCTGGCTGCCGCCGTCGAGGCCGACGTGGCTGCGCCGCGCCACGTGCGCGCCGCGGCGGCCGAGGTGGTGGGGGCGGTCGAGGAGCTTGCCGGCAATCTGCGCGAGGCTTCCGACGCCTACGGCCGTGCGCTGGCGCTCGAGCCGGACTCCCGCAGCGCGCGGCGCGCGGACGTGTTCCTGATCGCGCGCCGGGGCGCGGCCGGCGAGGCGATGGACGAGGCGCGTGCCGACAACGCGCGCGCCGCGCAGGCCGGCCAGCCGCCGCTTTTCAGCGCCGCGGAGGTGGTGGGATTCCGCCAGCAGGCGGTGGGACAGATGATCGTGTGGGCCATCGAGCAACGCGACATCGTGGGCGGCGCGGGCCGCCATGAGGCGCTCGACGGAGCGCTCGCGGCCTCCGACACGCTGCTGGCCGAGATCGGCGACCCCGCCGACGCCGACATGCGCGCCGTGCAGGCACGGGTGCGCATCGACCGGCTGGTGGCACTCAACGCGCGCGGCCGTGACCAGGCCTGTGTGGACCTGTACGCGTCGCTCGCGGCCGAGGGCGTGGACGTGCCGTACTACGGTCTGGCGCCGGCGGCCGATTCGTATGCGCGGCTGCGCCGTTCCGATCTGGCCGTGCCGCTGTACGAGCGCGCCATCGCCCTGGCCGGCACCCGCTTGCCGATGCCGAGCGACACCCACGTGGGCCTGTTCTACGCCTACATCGACACGGCGCGTTTCACCCAGGCCGATCAACTGCTGCAGCAAATGGAGGCGGCCACGCCGCCGACGGTCCGGCTGGCGCCGCAACCGGAGACCCCCAATCCCGACTACGCGCGGGTGCAGGACCTGCGCGGCCGCTACTACCTCTACACCGACCAGCCTGCGCGGGCCGAACAAACCTATGCCGCGCTGACGCAGGAGGCGCCGTTCAACGTGGACTTCGCCGAGGGGCAGGCCCGCACGGCGGCGGCGCGCGAGCAGCCGCACACGGCGCTGGCGCAGGCGCAGGCGTCGGCCACCGATCACCCGGACGCCGTGTCGATCCGCAGCGCCGAGGCCGACACGCTGCTGGCCACCGGCCGGATCCCGGCGGGGCGTGCTGCGCTGGCGCGCCTGCAGGCCGAGCAGCCGGACTCGGTGCAAGTGCGTAATTCGGCGCGCGACGAGGCCGCGATGCGCGCGCCCACGCTTACCATCGACTCGAGCTATGGCAAGGGCAGCAATGCCAGCGCGCTCGCCGACGAGGACTTCCTGATCGACAGCCGCCTGCAATCGGGCCTGATCGACGACCAGTGGCGCATCTTCGCGCGCCAGGCCTGGGCCTACGGCAACACCTCGGCCGGCAAGGCCACGCGCGGGCGCACCGGGCTCGGGCTGCGCTGGGAGCAGGGCGGCTGGACGCTGGAGGGCGAGGCGCATCGCGACACCGGCGGCCCGCGCAACGGCGGCGTCGCGGTCACCGCGGGATATCGCTGGGGCGACCACGTCGAGCTCGGCCTGTCGTACGACACCAATGCGCTGGACGTGCCCTGGCGCGCCTACGACGCGGGCATCGCCGGCAGCCAGGCGCAGGCCTCGTTCGGCTACATCGTGAACGAGTCGCGCCGCTTCGACCTGAGCTACCAGCGCATGCGCTACACCGACGGCAACCAGAACCAATCCGTGGGGGCGGCATGGACGGAGCGCTGGTACAGCGGGCCGTCGCAGCAGTTCCAGACCACGCTGCGCGCGGATGCCGGCCGCAATCGCGACTCGGATGTGCCGTACTACAGCCCCGAGTCGGACGGCTCGGTCGAGCTGGAGGCGCGCTACCAGCTGCTCACCTGGAAGCGCGACGACCGCACGATGGTGCAGCGGGTCTATGCCAGCGCCGGCAGCTACCGCCCGTCTGGCTATGGCGCCGAGCCGACGTATGGCCTGCGCTACGAGCACGAATGGCGCTTCCGGCCGGGGTGGACCATCACCTACGGCATCGGCTCCGCCTGGCATCCGTACGACGGCAAGCGCGAGCGCCGCACCACCGGCTACCTGAACCTCGCCATTCCTTTTCTCTGAACGGAGCAATCAATGATGAATCTGATGCGCCCGTTCGGGCGGCTGCTGTGCGTGTGCCTGATGCTTGCGAGCGCAACCGTGGCGGCCCAGCCCTTGCCCGCCGCCGATCCCGACGACGGCCAGACCTTTCGCGTGCTGACTTTCCATGACGTGCGCAAGAACGTGCGCGCGAGCTTCGAGACCTCGCCCGACGCGACCGCGGTGGACGAGAGCACGCTGGTGGCCGCGTTCACCTGGCTGCGCAGCGCGGGCTACCACCCCGTGAGCCTGGCGCAGATCGTCGCCGCGCGCGACGGCGGGCCGGCCCTGCCGCCGAAGCCGGTGCTGCTCACCTTCGACGATGGCTACGAGAGCGCCTATACCGTGGTGTTTCCCTTGCTCAAGCGCTTCCAATACCCGGCGGTGATGGCGCTCGTGAGCGGCTGGATCGACGCGCCGGCCGGCGCGCGCTTCTATGGCGGCGAGGAGGCCATCGCGTTGCCGCGGGCGCGCTTCCTGAGCTGGGCGCAGGCGCGCGAGATGGCGCAGTCGGGATGGGTGGAGCTGGCCGGACACACGCATGCGCTGCATCGCGGGATCCCGGCCAATCCGCAGGGCAACCTGCTGCCGGCCGCCACCGCGCAGCGCTACGACGCGGCGACCGGCCGCTACGAATCGGAGGCCGGCTATCGTGCCCGCATCGTTGCCGACCTGCGGCGCAACAAGCAGGAGATCGAACGCCAGACCGGCGCCCACGTGCGCGCGCTCGTCTGGCCCTACGGCTCGTACAACGAGGTGGCGGTCGGCGCCGCGCGCGAGGCAGGCATGCCGATCACGCTCACGCTGGACGACGGCCCCAACACGCCCGACGTGCCGCTCTCGCACATGCGGCGCGGCCTCATGAACTACCAGGACGAGGGACCCGAGCTGCTGCGCGAGCTGCGTTCGCCGGATCCGCGCCGCGCCGGCGAGATCGAGGTCAACCGCGTCATGCACGTCGACCTGGACTATGTGTATGACCCCGATCCGGTGCAGCAGGAGCGCAACCTGTCGCTGCTGCTCGACCGCGTGGCGCGCATGAATCCCAGCAGCGTGTTCCTGCAGGCCTTCGCCGACCCGGACGGCGACGGGGTGGCCGACGCGCTGTATTTCCCGAGCCGCCGCATGCCGATGCGGGCCGACCTGTTCAACCGGGTCGCGTGGCAGCTGAGCACGCGGGCGCAGGTGCGGGTCTACGCCTGGATGCCGGTGTCGTCGTTCAAGCTGCCGGCCTCGGATCCCGCGGCCGACCGCCTGGTGCGGCAGATGCCGGGCGCACCCGCCGGCGCGGCCGACACCTACCGCCGCCTGTCGATCTTCGATCCGGTGGCGCGTCAGGCCATCCTGGAGATCTACGAGGACCTGGGCCGCCATGCCGCATTCGCGGGCGTGCTGTATCACGACGATGGCATGTTCAATGACTACGAGGACGCCAGCCCGGCGGCCTTGCAGGCCTACGCATCGTGGGGCCTGCCGCCCGACGTGGCGGCCATCCGCGCCTCGCCCGAGGCGATGCAGCGCTGGACCCGCGCCAAGACGGATGCGCTGATCGACTTCACCCACGCGCTGTCGACGGTGCTGCGCCGCTGGCATCCCGTGCTGATCACGGCGCGCAACATGTACACCCGGCCGATGCTGGAGCCCGGCTCGGAGGCGCGCTTCGCGCAGGACTTCGAATCGTTCCTGAAGGCCTACGACTACACGGCGCTGGAGGCCATGCCCTATATGGAGGAGGCGCCGGATCCCGACGCCTGGCTGCGCGAGCTGGCGCGCGTGGTGGCGCAGGTGCCGGGCGCGAACGCGCGCACGCTGTTCGAGCTGCAGTCGCGCGACTGGCGCACCGGCAGGGCGATTCCCGATGCCGTCCTGGCGCGTCATTTTGCGCTGCTGCGCAAGGCCGGCGTGCGCAACCTCGGCTACTACCCCGACGACTTCCTCAATGACCAGCCGGCGCTGGCCGCGGTGAAGCCGCATCTGTCGGTGCAGCAATCGCTCGGGCGCGACTTCTTCCGCGACCCCGCACGCGCGCCCGGCGCGCCGGCACCCGAGGCGTTGATCGATCCGCCCGCCGACATGCTGCCGCCCGGCTGGACCCATGCCGAGCCCAATGCGCTGCCCGCCGCGCCGGGAGGCGCGCAACGATGAACTGGGACCTCGCAACGAGCTTCGTGCTCGCCTATGTTTTCTACTACCCGTTCTGCATGGCCTGGCTCTGGATGACGGGCGGCCTGGCGCACTACTACCAGTTTGAGCGCGGCCAGAACGAGGGCGTCGATCCGCTGACGCTGCTGCCCACGCTGCCGAAAGTCAGCGTCCTGGTGCCCTGCTTCAACGAGGAGGACAACGTCGACGAGGTGATCGACGCGCTGATGGCGCAGAACTACCCGAACTACGAGGTGATCGCGGTCAACGACGGCAGCACCGACGGCACCGGCGACAGGCTCAGCGTGCTGGCCGTGCGCTATCCGCGCCTGCGCGTGGTGCACCAGAACCACAACCAGGGCAAGGCGGTGGCGCTGACCACGGCCACGCTGCTGGCGCAGGGTGAGTATGTGCTGGGCATCGACGGCGACTCGATGCTGGATCCGGACGCCATCGCCTGGCTGCTGCGCCACTTTCTGCGCGACGGCAAGGTCGCGGCGGTGACCGGCAACCCGCGCATCCGCAGCCGCACCACGCTGCTGGGCCGCATGCAGGTGGGCGAGTTCTCGTCCATCATCGGCCTGATCAAGCGCACGCAGCAGCTCTACGGCCGGCTCTTCACCGTCTCGGGCGTGATCGTGATGTTCCGACGCCAGGCGCTGGTGGACGTGAACTTCTGGAGCGCGGAGATGCTCACCGAAGACATCGACATCAGCTGGAAGCTGCAGCTGGCCGGCTGGCGCATCGGCTACGAGCCGCACGCGTTGTCGTGGATCCTGACGCCCGAGACGCTGCGCGGGCTGTGGCGCCAGCGCCTGCGCTGGGCCATGGGCGGCGTGCAGACGCTGTTCAAGTACTCGCCGCGCGTGTTCCGCTGGGAGATGCGGCGCATGTGGCCAATCTACGCCGAGTACTGTCTGAGCGTGCTGTGGGCCTACCTGATGGCTGGCGTGCTGCTGGGCGGCGTGGCGGGCACCCTGCTGGGCCTGCCGGGCGCCTGGCGCGTCGGCCTGTTGCCGCAATGGCATGGACTGCTGCTGGCGCTGGCCTGCATGCTGCAGATCCTGACCAGCATGCTGGTCGACCGCAAGTACGACCGGGCGCTGCTGCGCTACTACTTCTGGACTTTCTGGTACCCGCTGGGTTTCTGGTTCATCACGATGGTGACGACCGTGTACTCCGTGCCGGCGGTGCTGTTGCGCCGGCGCGGCAAAAGAGCCGTCTGGGTCAGCCCGGACAGAGGAGAGAGAGATGCCTAAAGAACCCATCATCGACAACACCGACCTGCCGCTGTCGACCTGGCTGCGCGTGTCGGGCCCGGTGGCCGGCGCCTGCCGCTGGCTCTGGCTCAACATTGCACGGCCGCTGCTGCTGGTGGCCGTGTGGGCCGGCTTCATCTTCTTCGTGTACTGGGATTTCTTCATGACCACGGCCCAGTCGACCGCCGACCGCCGCTTCCTGTTGTATTGCGGCATCGGCGTGGCGGCGTTGCTGGCGCTGATGCTGATCGTGGCGCGGCTGGTGCGCCACCGCGAAGACGACGAGAACAAGGAGACCGACACGCCCGAGATGGCCCGGCCGGTGCGCGTGCACGAGCTCGCCGCGGTAGCGCGCGTGCCGGTGCGCCAGATGTCGGTGTGGCAGCGCGCGCGCAGCCTCGTGGCGATGCACGACGATGACGGCCAGTTCCGCGACGCCGTGCTCAAGCCGCTGTCGGAGCCGGTGCGCCGCCGTCCGCGCCGCTGATCCCGCGCGGCGCGGTAACGGGCGCCGGAAGCCGCTACTATTGGGTGAGCGCCGGGCGATGCGCCCCGGCCGCACCAGAACCGTATTTGTGAGGCAGGGCACGTCATGGAACATATCGAAACGCCGTTGGGCACGCTGACGATCAACGTCGACGACGAGGGGCAGGGCTACGCCCAGGCCACCTGGCAGAAGGACGAACAGGAGGTGTTCTTCACCATCCTGCTCGATGCCCAGCGCCAGCTGACCGTGGATCCCGCCTTCGTGCGCGAGCGCCTGGATCGTCTCGAAGACTTCTCGCTGGCGGCCGCGCGCCACCTGCAGGAGACGCTGGGTGCGCCCGAAGAGGTGGGCCCCAACGGCCTGCTGGTCTGGGGCGAGGAGCTCACCTTCTGGGGCGGCGACGCCTGGTCGATCCTGTTCGCCGAAGGCGTCTTCCCGATCTGCCAGCCCTACGGCGTGCTGGCCAACTTCACCGGCGACGATCTGGTCGGCTTCGACGACCTGTCGGGCGCCGAGGCGGCCTGACCACGCGCAGGCGCTGCGCCCGCGCTGCGCCCGCGCTACGCCCGCGCCGTCGCGGCGCCCCTTCCGCCCGGCGTCGCGCGCAACAGATCCTGCAAGCCGATGGCGCGCAGCAGCTCGCGCCGCACCCGGTCGGCCACGGCGTTGACCACCTCCGCGCCATCCTGTGACGGATCCACGTGCACGCGGAATGGCCGTGCGCCCGCGGGCAGGTCCACCACGCGCACGATTTCGCGCGCCACCTGGGCCGGGTCGGCGTCGTCCGGCTCCAGGCCGGCGAGTCCGGCGAGCGCCTGCGCCGCCACCCCGGCATAGGGGCCGGCCTCGTATTCGGCCGCCACCGCCGCGTCGGCAGGCTTGCCGGCGTGGGCGAAATGGTTGGTGCCTTGCGTGAAGGCGCCCGGCACCATGATGGTGGTCTCGATGCCCCAGCGCGCCAGCTCGGCCGCATACGACACGGCGAGCGCGTCCATGGCCGCCTTCGCGGCGAAGTACGGCGCGAGAAAGGGCGGGGTGCCGCCGCGCGTCGACGAGGATCCGACCCACAGCAGCAAACCGTGGCCCTGGCGACGCAGCTGCGGCAGCGCCGCGCGGTTCACGCGCTGCGTGCCCAGCACGTTCACATCGTATTGCTGCGCCAGCTGGGCCGGCGTGAAGGCCTCCGCGGGGCCGAACACCATGTGCCCGGCGTTGTGCACGATCACATCCAGCCGACCCGATTGCGCCAGCACCCGGGCCACCGCGTGTGCCGAGGACGCGTCGGACTGCACGTCGAGCTCGAGGCTGCGCAGGTCGGCTTCGTGATCGGCGGCCCATTGGCGCAGCTCGGCCACGCGCGGCGCGTTGCGGCCCTGGGTGTCGCGCATCGAGGCGTAGACGGTGTGGCCGGCCAGCGCCAGGGCCTGGGCGGCCATACGGCCAAAGCCGGAAGACGCGCCGGTGACGAGGATGACGTGAGACATGAGCGATCTCCTTGGACTCAGGTTCAGGCGCGGGCCGGCATCAGGCGCTGCGGCGCGTGATGGGAAATCCAGCCGGCGAAGGAGCCGATGGCGCTCGCGCCGCCCAGGTGGGCGATCTGTTCGAGCGACGGTTCGAGATGGGCGGCAAACCAGGCGACGAGGCCGAGAAAGTAGGCCAGCAGGTTGTTGAGCGCGGGCAGGCCGCGCAGCGCCACCACGCCGAGCGCGACCACGAACACCACCAGCGGAAGCGCCAAAGCCAGGCCGAGCGCGGGTGTCAACGCGGTCACGCTGGCCGCCGCGAGGGCGCCGATCGCGAGACCGAGCCAGACGCAGGCCAGGTTGTCGAACGTGGCGCGCAGCGTCAGGCCGCGCGTGAAGAAGGCGATCCAGCCGATGAACATGGCCCACACCGGCAGGCCCGCCAGCAGCGCGCTGGCCGCGGCGAGCGAGGCGGTGAGGGCGGCGACCAGGGTCACGACGGCGTAGCGGCGGGGGGAGACGGAACGGTGGCTCATGATGGGTCTCCCGGGCTCAGGCCACGCCGCCGTTGGCGCGCACGACCTGTCCGTTGATCCAGCCGCTGTCCGGGCCCGCGAGAAACGCCACCACGCCCGCGATGTCCTCCGGCTGGCCCAGACGCTCGAGCGGCGACATCTGCGCGAAGCCGCGCACCTGTTCTTCGCTCTTGCCGTCGAGAAAGAGCGCGGTGGCCACCGGGCCCGGCGCCACTGCGTTCACGGTGATGCGGCGGCCGCGCAGCTCCTTGGCGAACACGCGGGTGAAGGCTTCCACCGCGGCCTTGGTGCCGTTGTAGATCGCGTAGCCCGGCAGGTTCAGCGCCAGCGTGGTGCTCGACAGATTGATGACGCGGCCGCCGTCGTTCAAGCGGGTCGCGGCCTCGCGCAGCGTGTTGAACACGCCCTGTGTATTGATGGCGAAATACTGCGCGTACTGCGCGTCGCTGGTCTGCGCCAGCGGGGCGGGCTTGAGGATGCCGGCGTTGTTGACGAGCACGTCGACAGGGCCCAGTCCCGCCGCCACGGCGGCAAACAGCGCGGCCACCTGGTCGGCGCGCGACACGTCGGCCTGCACGGCGAGTGCGCGCGCGCCGTCCCGCGTGAGCGCGGCCGCCAATGCCTCGGCTTCGGCGGCGTTGGACGCATAGTTGATGGCGACGGCAAAGCCGTCGGCCGCGAGCCGGCGCGCGATGGCGGCGCCGATGCCGCGCGAGGCGCCGGTGACCAGGGCAACGCGGGAGGCGGTGGGGAGGTTCATGGTCGGAATCCTTTTCGGGTGGGGGTGAAAAGGATTCTGGGCTGTTCCGCCGGAAAGATAATTGGGCGGAAATTGCGAACATCATTCCAATTGCATTAACAATTGGCCCGCCTGACGGCGCCCCAGGCTCAGGCCTCCAGATGCCGCACCAGCTGCGCCGTGGCCGCGCTCAGCGGGCGGGCGGCGTGGGTGGCCAGCAGCAGGTCGCGCGAGGCCCAGGCGTCGGTCAGGCGCAAGGCCTTCAGGCCGGTCGCCTCGAGACGGCGGGCGCAGGCGCCCAGCGGCAGCACGCCGATGCCGAGGCCGGCGGCGATCATTTCGCACATGGCGTCGAAGCTGCGCACCTGCACGCGCAGCCGCAGCGTGGCGCCGGCTTCCTGCGCGCTGCGCGTGATGAGGTTGAGCAGCGAGCTGCCGCGATTGAGGCCGACGAAGTCGTAGGCCAGGCATTCGGAGAACGACACGCGGCGGCGTCTGGCCAGTGGATGGCGCGCGGCGGTCAGCACCACCAGCTCGTCGCGGCGGAAGGGGCGCACGGCGAGCCCGTCGGTCGGTGCGTCCGCAACGAAAATGCCGACGTCGGCGATGCCGTCGATCAGGGCGCGCACGATGTCGCCCGACAGTTGTTCCTCCACTTCGACGTGGGTGTCCGGATGGTCGGCCATGAAGCCGGCCAGCGCGCCCGGCAGGAACTCGACCAGGGCGGACATGTTGGCCCAGAGCCGCACATGGCCGCGCGAGCCGCTCGAATACTCGCTCAGCTCGTTGCTGAACAGCTCGAATCCCTGGAACAGCCGCAGCGCGTGCTGCAGCGCCACGTGGCCGGCCGGGGTGAGCCGCACGCCCTGCGAGCTGCGTTCCAGCAGGGTGGCGCGCGACGCCAGCTCGAAGTCGGCAATCCGCCGGCTGGCCGCCGACAGCGCCAGGTGGCAGCGCTGCGCGCCCTTGGTGAGGCTGCCCGTCTGCGCCACGGCGCAGAAGAGCCGCAGGGTCACGAAGTCGATGCGGGCCGGATTGATGAGGTCGTGGGCCATGGCGGTCTCGAGGCGGAGGCATTCGCATTGTGCGAAAGGGGCATGCCGGAACAGGGATTCTGGCGCGGAAATGCAGATATTAGATTGCCTGCGTTCGCAAAACCCGAACACGGCGCGGAAAGCGGCCTCAGGCAGGGCCGGCTCGCGGGCGGCAACGGGCGCCGCCGCCGTGCCGGTCCCCTGGCCCGCTCTCTCGGAAAGGAGTCTGTCATGCGCACCATCCCCGCAGTGTTGCTGTCCACGCTCGTCTCGCTGTCGCCCTTCACTTTCGGACCCGCGCGGGCAGGCAGCGCCGATGCGGTGCAGACCGAGGGCGGCCGCATCGCGGGCCTGGCCGGGACCGCGGGCGGGGTGGTCGCGTTCCGCGGCATTCCCTATGCCGCGCCGCCGGTGGGTGCCCTGCGCTGGCGCCCGCCCGGGCCCGCGCCGCACTGGAAGGGCGTGCGCGATGGCACGCGCTTCGGCGCCGATTGCGTGCAGCCGGCCGAGTATCCGGAGCTGCGCGGCGGCGGCATGAGCGAGGACTGCCTGTTCCTCAACGTCTGGACGCCCGCGCACCGGCCGCAGGCGCGGCTGCCCGTCATGGTCTGGTTCCATGGTGGCGGGTTCCGCTACGGCTCGGGTTCGCATCCCTCGTATGACGGCGCGGCGCTGGCCGGCCGCGGCGCGGTGGTGGTCACGGTCAACTACCGCCTGGGCCTGCTCGGCTTCATGGCGCATCCCGGGCTGAGCGCCGAATCGCCCACGCACGCTTCCGGCAACTACGGCCTGATGGACATGCTGGCGGCGCTGCGCTGGGTCCAGCGCAATATCGCGGCGTTCGGCGGCGATCCGGCGCGCGTGACGGTGTTCGGCCAGTCCTCGGGCGCGCACGCCATCAGCACGATGCTGGTCACGCCTTCGAGCCGGGGCCTTTATGCGCGCGCCATCATGCAGAGCGTCGGCGTGATGCGGCCGGTCGCGAGCCTGGCGCAGGCGGAACGGTTCGGCGAGCTGGTGGGGCCGGACGTGGCCGCGTTGCGCGGCCTGCCCGCAGCCGAGCTGGTGGCGCGCCAGAAAAGCCTGCCGCGCGCGGCGGTGTTGACGGAGCCCGCGCTGCCGGGGCTCACCGTGGATGGCGCGCTGGTTCCCCGGCCCGACTACGAGGCCTACGCGGCCGGCGACTACGTGCACGTGCCGGTGCTGGTGGGCAGCAACGCCGACGAGGGCGGGGGCGCGGTGCGCAAGATGGCCATCGCCACGCCGGCAGGCCTGGCCGATTACGTGGCCCGCACCTTCCCGGGATTCGAGGCGCGCGCGGCGCAAACCTACGCCGCCGCGACCGACGCCGAGGTCAAGCCCGTGCTGTCCGATCTCTACGGCGACCTGCAGTTCCGCTACGGCACCCGCGCGCTGCTGCGCATCCTGGCGCGCGACGGCGTACCCGCATGGCGCTACGTCTACGCCCATGACCGCAACGGCGACGGCAAGCTGCCCGTGCACGGGGCCGAGCTGCAATTCGTGTTCGGCACGCTGGCGGCATCGCATCGCGGCCAGCACAAGCCCTATGGCGCGGCCGACGAGCAGGTCTCGGCGGCGATGGGGGGGCGCATGGACGCGCTTTGCAGCCAGCGGCGATCCGAACGGCGCCGGCCTGAAGGGATGGCGGCCGGTGACGCCGGGGCAGACGCCGGTGCACGTGTTCGGCAAGGGTCCCGACCGCCTCGACGCGCAGGCGCGGGCGCGCTGGGACGTGATCGAGGACTTCTACGCCGCACAACGGCACTGAGGCGCGCGCGAGCGCGCGGACCCGCGGGGCCGGCGGCGGCTCGCACGGCCGGTCGCTGTGCGCCCGGGGCCGCCGCGCGCGGCACGCGCCGGAAGGCGCGACGCGTGTCGCGTTCGCATTTTGCGAAGAGCGTATGCCGGATCAGGGATTCCAGGGTGGAGCGGATCGGATCTAGATTGCTCCCATTCGTGAAACGGCAAGGGACCTCGATGATCGATCACCTGGACCACCTGGTCCTCACCACCACCGACGAGGCCGCCTGCGTGGCCTTCTACGTCGGCCTGCTGGGCATGCAGCTCGAGACCTTCGGGCAGGGCCGCAAGGCCCTGCGCTTCGGCCAGCAGAAGATCAACCTGCACGTGCGCGGCGCCGAGTTCGAGCCCAAGGCGCATCTGCCCGTGCCCGGCGCGCTCGACCTCTGCTTCATCGCCAGCGAGCCGCTCGACGCGGTGATCGCCACGCTCACCGCGCGCGGCGCCCGCATCATCGAGGGGCCGGTGGCGCGCACCGGCGCCTGCTACCCGATCCGGTCGATCTATCTGCGCGATCCCGACCTGAACCTGATCGAGATCTCCGAACGGGCGGACGCATGAGCGGGGCGCGCACCACGCTCGGCTTCATCGGTCTGGGCCAGATGGGCGGGCCCATGGCGCGCAACCTGCTGGGCGACGACACGGAGCTGCTGATCTGGTCGCGCAGGCCCGACGCCTGCGCCGCGTTGCGTGCGCAAGGCGCCCGCGTGGCCGAGGGGCCCGCGGGCATGGCGGCGGCGCGGCTGGTGTTCCTGTGCCTGCCCGACACGGCGGCGGTCGAGCAGGTGCTGTTCGCTCCGGGCGGTCTGGCCGAGGCGCTGACGGCCGGCGCGATCGTGGTGGACACCAGCACCATCGCGCACGGCGCCACGCTGGCGATCCACGCGCGGCTGGCGCAGGCCGGCATCGGCTTTCTCGACGCGCCGGTGTCGGGCATGCAGGCGCGCGCCGAGGCCGGCACGCTCACCATCATGTGCGGCGGCGCGGCCGACACCTTCGACGCGGTCCGGCCCTGGCTGGCGCGCATGGGCGAGCAGATCCTGCACATGGGACCGGCCGGCTGCGGCCAGCTCGCCAAGCTCGTCAATCAGCTGTTGTTCGACATCAACTGCGCCGCCCTGGCCGAGATCCTGCCCATGGCGGCGAGCCTGGGGCTGGATCCCGCGAGCACGGCGGCCGTGGTGAATGGCGGCACCGGCCGCAGCTACGCCTCCGAGTTCTTCCTGCCGCGCATCCTGCGCGGCCACTTCAGCGACGGCTATCCGCTGGCGGCCGCCTACAAGGACCTGGTGAGCGCGGCCGAGCTGGGCGCCGCGCGCACCGTGCCGATGCCGGTGCTGGCCGCCGCGACGGCCACCTACCAGATGGCGCTGCGCGCCGGGCATGGCAAGGAAGACAAGGGCGCCATGATCCGCGTGTTCGAGGCCTTGCTCGACGTCCGATTTCGCATTGCTGACGGCGGGGGCTGACGACGCCGCGGCCATTCTTGCACGACCCAGGCGCTTTCCTCCGGCGCGCGCAGCGGCGCGGGCCCACATCCGACTCACTACGACGACCTTCAACATGAACTTTCATCTCCAGCTCGCCGCCCGGGCCGACCAGGGCAAACCGCTGCGCGTGGGCCTGATCGGCGCGGGCAAGTTCGGCTCCATGTATCTGGCGCAGGCGCCGCGCACGCCGGGCGTGCACGTGGTCGCCATCGCCGACCTCTCGCCCGCCAATGCGCATGCCAACCTGGCGCGCATCGGCTGGGACGCGGGCCGCGCGCAGGCCCGCTCGATCGACGAGGCGCTGCGCATGGGCACCACCCACGTCGGCGACGACTGGCACGCGCTGGTGGCGCATCCGGCCGTGGACATCGTGATCGAATGCACCGGCAACCCGGCCGCGGCCGTCGAGCACTGCCTGGGCGCGTTTCGCGAGGGCAAGCCGGTGATCAACGTGACGGTCGAGGCCGATGCCTTCTGCGGCCCCGCGCTGGCGCAGCGGGCGCGCGAGGCGGGCGTCGTGTATTCGATGGCCTACGGCGACCAGCCGGCGCTGGCCTGCGAGCTGGTCGACTGGGCGCGCGCCTGCGGCTTTCCGATCATGGCGGCCGGCCGTGGCCACAAGTGGCTGCCGCAGTTCCGCGAGTCCACGCCCGACACCGTGTGGGAGCACTGGGGCGTGTCGGCCGAGCAGGCCCGCGAGGGCGGCATGAATCCCAAGATGTTCAACGCCTTTCTCGACGGCAGCAAGCCGGCGATCGAGAGCGCGGCGATCGCCAACGCCTGCGGGCTGGCGGCGCCCTCGGAGGGCCTGCGCTTTCCGCCGGCCTCGGTGGAGGAGATCCCCGCGGTGATGCGGCTGCGCAGCGAGGGCGGGGTGCTGGAGCGCAAGGGCATGGTGGAAGTGGTGTCGTCGCTGCGTGCCGACGGCACGCCGGTGGGATACGACCTCCGCAAGGGCGTGTGGGTCTGCGTCGAGGCCACCACCGACTACATCCAGCGCTGCTTCAAGGAATACCAGGTGTTCACCGATCCCGGCGGACGCAACATGGTCCAGTACAAAAAGTGGCACCTGATCGGCCTGGAGCTGGGCATTTCGGTGGCCAGCGTGGGGCTGCGCGGCGAGCCCACCGGTGTCGCGCGCGGCTTCCATGCCGACGTGGTGGCCACCACCAAGCGGGCCCTGCGCGAAGGCGAGATGCTCGACGGCGAGGGCGGCTACACCGTCTACGGCAAGCTGGCGCCCGCGAGCGCCTCGCTCGCGCGCCGCTATCTGCCCCTGGGCCTGGCGCATGGCATGCGCCTGCTGCGGCCCGTCGCCAAGGACCAGCCCCTCACCTGGGACGACGTGCTGGTCGACGACACCCTCACTGCATACCGGCTGCGCCGCGAAATGGAGCAAACCTTCACGGCCAGCGCGTAACGGATCCGGGGCGGGTCACCGCCCACGGCGGCAACAAGACCTCAATCCAGCACAGGAGACTACCCATGAGAACCATGCGAATCACGGCGCTGTTGGCGCTCGGGCTGGCCGCGAGCGCCCCGGCGCTGGCGGCGGCCACGTATCCCGAACGGCCGGTCAAGCTGGTGGTGCCCAGCGCGCCGGCCGGCTCCACCGATATCGTGGCGCGGCTGCTCGCCGACCAGATGACGCGCGATCTCGGCCAGGCCGTGGTGGTGGAGAACAAGCCCGGCGCGAGCGGCAACATCGGCACCGAAGAGGTGGCGCGCGCGCCGGCCGACGGCTACACGCTGCTGCTGCAGTACTCCGGCTATCACGTCGGCAACCCCGCCTTGTTTCCCGACATACGCTGGAAGCCGGCCGACTTCGCGCCGGTGGCGCTGGTGATGCGGGCCCCGCACGTGATTGCCGCCAGCGGCAAGCTGCCGGTGCACAGCCTGACCGAGCTGATCGCTTATGGCAAGAACCACCAGAAGGGCCTGTTCTACGCCTCTTCGGGCATCGGCTCTATCCAGCACATCGCCGGCGTGCTGTTCGGCAACAAGACGGGCGTGCCGCTCACCAACGTGCCCTACAAGGGCGCGGGGCCGGTGGTGCAGGATCTCATCAGCGGGCAGGTCGATCTGTTCATCACCACGCCGCCCTCGATGATCGGGCAGGTCAAGGCGGGCAAGATCCGTGCGCTGGCCTACGCGGGCCCGCGCCGCCACCCGTCGATGCCCGACGTCCCCACCACCAAGGAGGCGGGCCTGCCCGGCTACGAGATCGAATCGTGGTTCGCGCTGTTCGCGCCCGCCGGCACGCCCAAGCCGGTGCTCGACAAGCTGGCCGCCGAGATCAAGCACGTGGTCGCGAGCGATGCGTACCGGCAGAAGATCGAGGAGCAGGGCGGGTTCGCGGTCTACATGGGGCCGCAGGACCTGGGCAAGTTCGTCGATCGCGAGCTCGCGACCTGGGCCAAGCTCATCCAGGACAACCACATCACCGCGCAGTGAGGCGGGTGTGAGCGCAAGGCGTGCGGGGCGACCCGCACGCCTTTTTGCATGGCGCCGGCGCGGCTCAGCCCTGGCCGACGCGGTACGAGGTGGGCGGCGGGGTGCCGTTGACCGCGTAGCTGCCGACCTGGCGCTCGCGATAGACGCGCGGGTTGTGCGAGGCGATGGTGCGGGCGTTGCGCCAGTAGCGGTCCAGGCCGGCGGTGCGCAGCGTGGCCGAGGCGCCCAGCGCGTCGAACAGGTCGGTGGCCGCCTCCAGCACCAGGCGCGTGATGACGGACACCGATTGGTCGACCTCGACGTGGGCCGCGGTGGTCGGCGCCAGGCGCTGCGCCTCGGTGGCCGCCGGATCGGTGTGGGCATCGTAGCTGCGCTGGATGGCCTCGGCCGCCTGCAGCGTGAGGGTGCGCGCGGCGTAGGCGGCGCTCTGGATGCGGCCCACCACCTGCAGGATCTGCGGGTCTTCCGCCACGCGCGCGGCGTTGCCGTGGCTGTAGACGCGGTCGCGCTGGCGCACGCGCAGCGCCACGTCGTCGGCCAGCGCGCGCGCGATGCCGGCCAGCGAGGCCAGGTGCACCAGCTGGTAGAACGCCACGGCATAGGGAAAGCGCACCGTCGAGGGGCGCAGCCAGTCGGGCTCGATCTTCACGTCGCGAAAGTGCGTGGTGCCGCTGGCGGTCAGCGCCTGGCCGAAGCCGTCCCAGTCGTCCACCACCTCGACGCCCGGCGCAGTGCGCGGCACCTGGAGATAGACGACCTCGTCGCCATCCTGTGCGGCCACGGTGATCTGGTCGGCGAACAGCGAACCGGTGGTGTAGAACTTGGTGCCGTTCAGGCGCAGGCCCTCGGGGCCGCGCGTGAGCGCGGTGGCGAAGCTGCCGACCTTGGCGCCGCCGGCCTCCGACAGCCCGGCGCCGAACACCGTGCCGCTGCCGAGCTGGCGCAGCCAGCGCGCCTGCCAGGCGCTGTCGGGCGCGGTGAGCACGTCTTCCACGAAGCCGAAATGCGCGCGCAGCGCGTTCACCACATTGGTGTCGGCCGCGCCCAGCTCGATCAGCAACGCGAAGAACTCGGGCAGCGTGGCGCTGGCGCCGCCGTGCACGTGCGGCAGGCGCACGCGCGCGAAGCCGGTCTCGCGCAGCCAGGCCAGCTCTTCATGCGGCAGGCGGTGGGCCAGGTCGCGCTCGACCGCGCTGGCGCGGATGCGGGCGAAGATCGGCCGCCAGGTCTGCGCCAGCCGTTCGTAGCGCTCGCTGGGCGGGGTGCCGAGGGCCGTGTGGGGCGTGGTGTCGGCTTGCGGGGGGATGCGGGTGGAGTCGGCCATGAGGAATGTCGCAGTCAGGGAAGAGGTGGGCGCCAGGCCTGCCCGCGGGCGGCACGGCGGTGGAAACGGGTGGTCAGGACGGACGCGCCAGGCCCAGGTGCTCGCGCAGCGTGCGGCCCTGGTACTCGGTGCGGAACAGGCCGCGCCGGCGCAGTTCGGGCAGCACCAGCTCGATGAAGTCGGTCAGGCCGCCGGGAAACCACGGCGCCATGATGTTGAAGCCGTCGGCCCCGCCTTCCTCGAACCACTGCTGCAGCTGGTCGGCGATGGTCTGCGGCGTGCCGATCACCTGCTGGTGGCCGCGCGCGCCGGCGATGCGCAGGTAGAGCTGCCGGATGCTCAGCCGGTCGCGCCGCGCCAGGTCCACCAGCAACTGCTGGCGGCTCTTCGGGCCGTTGGTCTCGGGCAGCGCGGGGATGGGGCCGTCCACGTCGAGGCCGCTGAGGTCGACGCCGCCGATCACCGTGGAGAGCAGGGCGACGCCCACCACCGGATCGACCAGCGACTGCAGCTGCTCGAACTTTTCTTCGGCCTCGGCCTGGGTGCGGCCCACCACCGGGAAGATGCCCGGCATGATCCGCACGTCCTCGGGCCGGCGCCCGTGGGCCGGCAGCCGGCCCTTGATGTCGGCGTAGAACGCGCGCGCTTCCTCGAAGGTCTGGTGCGCGACGAAGATGACCTCGGCCGTGCGCGCCGCCAGGTCGCGGCCGGCCTCGGAGGCGCCGGCCTGCACGACCACCGGCCGGCCCTGCGGCGAGCGATTCACGTTGAGGGGCCCGCGCACCTGGAAGTGCTCGCCGCGGTGATTCAGCACGCGCAGCGTGTCGGTGTCGAGATAGATGCCGCTGCGCTTGTCGCGCGGGAAGCTGTCTTCCCGCCAGCTGTCCCACAGGCCCAGCACCACGTCGTGGAACTCGCGGGCGCGCGCGTAGCGCTCGGCGTGCTCGGGCAGGGAGTCGTGGTTGAAGTTCTGGGCCTCGGTCGAGCCGCTCGAGGTGACCAGGTTCCAGCCGGCGCGCCCGCCCGAGATCTGGTCGAGCGAGGCGAACTTGCGCGCCACGTTGTAGGGCTCGTGGAACGAGGTCGAGACGGTGGCGATCAGGCCGATGCGCTCGGTCACGGCGGCCAGCGCCGACAACAGGGTCACCGGCTCGAAGAAGTCGCTGCGCGCGGTGCGGCCCAGCGAGGGCAGATGGGTGCTGCGGATGCCCGAGGAGTCCGACAGAAAGATGGCGTCGAACTTGGCGGCCTCGGCCTGCCGGGCCAGGTCGACGTAATGGCGGAAGTTGCTGCCGGCGTCGGCCTGGGCCTCCGGATGGCGCCAGCCGGCGATGTGATGGCCGGTCTGCATCAGGAAGGCGCCCAGGCTGAATTGGCGTTGCGGTTGCGTCATGGGGAGTCCGGAAAGGGGTGGGTTCAGCGCGCCGGGACCGGCACGGGCAGGCCGAGGTGCTGGCGCAGCGTGCTGCCCTCGTAGTCGCGCCGGAACAGGCCGCGGCGCTGCAGGATCGGCACCACGTGTTCGACGAACTCGATGAGGCCGCTGGGCAGCAGGCCCGGCATGAGGTTGAAGCCGTCGGCGGCGCCGCCGCGGAACCAGTGTTCGATGTCGTCGGCCACCTGTTCCGGCGTGCCGACGATCTCGCGGTGGCCGCCGCCGCCGGCCATGTTCTGCAGCAGCTGGCGCAGCGTGTAGCCGTGTTCGCGCGAGCGCGCCAGGATCGCGCGGAAGAAGGTGTGGCCGCCGTTGCCGTTGTTGGGCAGCGGCAGGTCCTGTGGCAGCGGGCGGTCGAGATGCAGCAGCTCGGGCGGCACACCCAGCCGGCCGGCCAGGCGCCGCAGGCTGTGTTCCACCGGCACCAGCTCGATCAGCTCGCGGTGGCGCTGGCGCGCCTCGGCCTCGGTGCCGCCCAGGAAGACGCCCAGCCCGGGAAACACCTTCAGGCTGCCGGGCGCGCGGCCCAGGGCCTCGGCGCCCGCCTTGAGCTCGCGCGCATAGGCGACGGCCTCGTCGAACGATTGCGAGGCCGAGAACACCGCCTCCGCGTGGCGGGCGGCCAACGCGCGGCCGTCCTGCGAGCCGCCGGCCTGCAGCAGCACCGGATGGCCCTGCGGCGAGCGCGGCTGGTTCAGCACGGCCTGCACGGAATAGAACTCGCCCTGGTGGCGCACCGGATGCAGCTTGTCCGTGTCGACGAACTGGCCGCTGGCGGCGTCGCCGACGATGGCGTCGTCGTCCCAGCTGTTCCAGAGATCCTTCACGATCTGGGTGAACTCGCCGGCGCGGCGGTAGCGCTCCGCGTGGTCGGGCACGGCGTCGCGGCCATAGGCCTTGGCCGACAGGCCGTCGGCGGTGGTGACCACGTTCCAGCCCGCGCGGCCGCCGCTCACGTGGTCGAGCGAGGCGAAGCGGCGCGCGATGTTGTAGGGCTCGTTGTAGCTGGTGGAGGCGGTGGCGATGAGCCCCAGGTTGCGGGTGGCGCCCGCCACGGCGGCCAGCACCACCGTGGGTTCGAGCGCCGTGACCGGCCCGGTCGCCAGGCCGTCGGTCGAGACCGAGTCGGCCAGGAAGATGGCGTCGAACTTGCCGGCTTCGGCCGCCTGCGCCACGCGGATGTAGTGCTGCACGTCGACGAAGCCGCGCGGGTCGTTTTCGGGCACGCGCCAGGCCGAGGGCACGAAGCCCTGCAGCCAGGCGTTGACGTTCAGATGCAGCTGTCGGGGAGGCTGTGCGCTCATCGGTTCACCTGGGGCGAGTGAGAAGAAAGGCGCTCAGGGCACCAGGCGCTGCTGCACCGGCACGATGAAGCCCTTGTAGTTTTCGTTGATGTAGGCGGCCACCTTGTCGCCGGTGAGGTAGGTGACCAGCAGCTGGATGCGCGGGTCGCCCACCAGCTCGCGGCGCGTGGTCAGCACGTTGGCATAGGGGTTGCCCTGCTTGTCTTCGAGGGCGAGGGCCGAGGCGGGGTCGATGTCGTGGGTCAGGGCGATGTCGCCGTTGATGAACGAGGCCTCGACGTCGGGCAGCGACTTGGCGCGCAGGCGCGTCTCGGTGGGGATGAACTTGAACTTCTTCGGGTTCTCGACGATGCTCTTCTCGTCGATGGCCACCGCGGCCGCGGAGCCGTCGGAGCTGCCGTGGTTGAGCTTGATCAGGCCCGCGTTCTGCAGGATGAAGAGCGCGCGCGGCAGGTTGGTCTGCTCGTTCGGCACCAGAAACGATGCCCCTTCCTCGAGCGACTTGTACTTCGACGAGTACAGCCCGAACACATTCACCAGCAGCGTGGCCACGTTCACCAGCTTGTCGCGACCCTCGGGATGCGCCGCGATCCACGAGTTGAAGAAGGGCCGGTGCTGGATCAGGTTGGCATCGACGTCGCCCTTGAGCACGAGCTGGTTCGAGTCCAGGCCCTGGCTGCTTTCGATCACGCGCAGCTTCAGGCCGTTGCCGTCCTGGTCGGCGAGCTTCTGCACGTAGCGCAGCACGTCGCCCTGCGGCGTGGGCGTCACGTAGATCCTGAGCGGTTCGCTCGGGACCTTGGTGGTGGTGTCTTGCGCGGCCAGCGCGGGGGCGCCGATCAGGCCGAGCGAGACGGACAGCGCCGCGAGCAGGCGTTGTGCGGGGCGTTGCGGACGGGCGTGTTGCATGAGACTGCCTTCTGGGAGGAACGAGGGGAGGGGAGGTTCAGCGCTTGTGCCGGCGCAGCCGGATCCACAGGTCGCCGCTGATCTGGATGGTCTGCACGATCAGCACCATCGCGACGACCGCGATCACGATGAGCTCGGTAAACCAGCGCTGGTAGCCGTAGTTCAGGGCGAAGTCGCCCACGCCGCCCGCGCCGATCGCGCCGGCCACCGCGGTGCCTTCCACCAGGCCCACCAGGATGATGGTGGCCGAGCCGATGATGCCGGACAGCGATTCGGGCAGCAGGATGCGGAAGATGAACTGCGGCGTGGTCACTCCGATCACTTTGGCCGCCTCGATGCGGCCCTGGTCGAGCTCGCGCAGATTGCTCTCGATCAGGCGCGAGAAGAAAGGCGTGAAGCCGATGGTGAGCGGCACCAGCGCCGCGGCCGGGCCGAGCGGCGTGCCCACGACGATGCGGGTCACGGGGATCAGGATCACGATCATGATGATGAACGGGATCGAGCGGCCCACGTTCACGATGGTGTTGACCGTGTGATAGATCGCGGCGTTGGGCTTCCAGGAGTTCGGCGCGGTGAGATACAGCACCAGCCCGATGGTGATGCCCAGGGTGATGACGAGCACGCCGGACAGGGCGGTCATGTAGAGCGTCTGGCCCAGGGCGTCCCAGAAGTCGGGAATGTATTGTTTCCAGTCGCGGTTCATCAGGCCACCTTGCCCAGCACGATGCTTTTTTCACGCAGGATCGACGACAGCGCCTCGCGCACCGAGGGCGCCTTGTCGCGCAGGTCGAAGTCCACCTTGAAGCGGGCCGCGTCGATGCCGCCCAGCCGCTCCACGCCGCCCGACACCACGGCGGCGGTCACGTCGAGCCGGCGCGCCGCGTCGGAGAAGAAGGTGCTCTGGGCGCGCACGTCGGCCAGGATCAGGTCGTAACGGACCCAGCCCTGCTGCGGCGCGAAGCCGAGGTCGGGCGCGGGCAGCAGCTGGCGGCCCAGGTACGAGTCGGCGTCATGCAGCAGGTCGCGCACGTCGCCGGTTTCGCGGGCGCGGCCGTCCTGGATCAGCGTGACCGAGTCGGCCGCATAGCGCACCACGTCCCACGAATGGGTGATGAGCACGATGGTGAGATCGAGCTGTTGCTTCAGGCGCAGCAGCAGGTCGAGGATCACGGTCGTGGTCTCGGAGTCGAGCGCGCTGGTGGCCTCGTCGCACAGCAGGACTTCGGCGTCGGCCGACAGGGCCCGCGCGATGCCCACGCGCTGCTTCTGGCCGCCCGAGAGCTGCGAGGGATAGGCGCGCTCCTTGCCCTGCAGGCCGACCAGCTCGACCAGCTCCGCCGCCTTCTTCAGGCGGGCGGCGCGCGGCACGCCACGCACGGCCAGCGGAAACGCGATGTTCTCCAGCACCGTCTGGCCATGGAACAGATTGAAGTGCTGGAAGATCGTGGCGACCTTGCTCAGGTAGTCGCGCTGCGCCGCGCCCTTGAGCCCGGCGAGCGGCGTATCGCGGAAGTGGATCGTGCCCTGCGTGGGCGACTCGAGCAGGTTGAGCAGACGCAGCAGCGTGCTCTTGCCGGCGCCCGAGGTGCCGACGATGCCGAAGAACGAGCCGGCCGGGATGGTGAGCGAGACATCCTTCAATGCGTGGATGGTGTCGCCGCCGCGCGAGTAGGTCTTGGAGACATGCTCCAGTCGGAACACGGCGCTCATCGGCTGCGGCCGGTGCCGTGCGTGCGGGCACCGGCGTGGGCACCGGCGTGGGCACCGGCGCGGGCACCGTGGAGGGCGGCGAGGAGGGCGGCGGGCGCGGGCCCTGCGGACTTCTGGCGGGGCGCTGTGCGCCGGGATTCGTGCATGTCGCGTCGGCGGGCCGGGCCCGGTCGGTGTATCGGGATTTCATTGTTCGACCGGCGGCCGCATGGCGCCAACAAAGGAATGCGCATATCCATATCGGCGCGGCGGTTTTATGGATATGCGGCGTGGGGTTGTTTGTTTATGGCGAGCGCGGGCGCGCGCCGTGCAGCGCGGGCGGCCGCGGCGAGGGCGGGCGACGCGGGACGCGCGAGCGCGGCAGGACGCGGACGGCGGACGCGAGGTGGCGGAGCGGTGGTGGAGCAGTGGCCGAGAGGTGGCCGAGAGGTGGCCGAGACGGGGCCGAGACGGTGGCCGCGATGTGGCCGCGATGCGGCCGAGACGTGGCCGGGATGGGTTCGGCGTGCAGCCCCTGCCGCGGCGTGCGCCGCCGCAGGGGCCCGGCCGGATCAGGCCGTGGCGGGCTGGCTGGCGCGGTCGAAGGCGCGCTGCAGCGCCAGCACGAACACCTCGAGCGGCTGCGCGCCGCTCACGACTTCGCCGCCGATGTCGAACAGCGGCACGCCGCGGATGCCGCGCGCCATGCCTTCGCGCTCGGCGGCGCGCACGGCGTCGCTGCCATCGTCGCCGGCCAGGTAAGCAAGCGCGGCGGCGCGGTCCAGCCCCGCCTGCGCGGCCAGGTCGGCCAGCGTGGCGGCGTCGCCCAGGTCGCGTCCCTGCTCGAAGTAGGCGGCGAACAGCGCCTGCGCGAGCGCGGTGGCCACGCCCTCGCGCTGCGCCAGCTGCATCAGGCGATGCGCGGCAAAGGTGTTGGGCGTGCGCGTCATGGCGTCGTAGTCGAATGCGATGCCGTCGTCGCTGGCGGCCGCCATGACCTGCGCATCGAGCTGGCGGCTGCGCTCCCAGCTGCCGAACTTCTGCGTGCGGTAGGTGCGCCGCTCCACGCCTTCGGCCGGCATGCCGGGATTCAGCTCGAACGGCTTCCATTGCAGCGCGACCTCGGTGCCGTCGGGCAGGTAGGCCAGCGCGCGCGCCAGCCGGCGCTCGCCGATGAAGCACCAGGGGCAGATGAAGTCGGAGGTGATGGCGATGTCGATGATCATGCGGGGCTCCGGAAAGCGCGGGAACATGCCGACATGATGCGCCAAAGCGCGGCGCCTGGCGACCGCCGTGCTCAGCGGGTGGCCGGCACGAAGCTGTCGACCAGCGTATCGATGGTGGCCTGGCGGATCTCGGCGGCAAGCGCCGGGTCGGTCACGCTGCGCGACAGGGTGAGGGCGCCCACCAGCGCCGACAGGCAGGCCCAGGTGCGCTGGCGCCGCTGCGCGTCGGTGGCGCCGGGCATGAGCGTCTGCACGCGCGCCTCGAGATTGCACAGCCCCCGCTCGAACAGCGCCCGCGTGGCGGCGTCTTCGCGGCCGATGTCGCCGGCCAGCGCGGCCAGGGTGCAGCCGGCGGCGCGCGCCGACTGATGGCGGTCGGACAGGTAGTTTTCGATGTAGCGCCGCAGCGAGGCCTCCTCGCCCGCGCCCGCCAGCTTTTCCCAGTTGGCGAGGTTCTGCGCCATGGCTTCGGACAGCGCGAGGCGAACCAGGTCCTGCTTCGATTCGAACTGGCCGTAGAAGCCGCCGCGCGTGAGGCCGGCCGATTGCATCAGCTCGTTCAGGCCCACGGCAGCGAAGCCGCGATCGCGGAACAGGCGCGCGGACTCCGCCACCACGCGTTCGCGATTGGCGGCCGCCTGGGCTCGGCTCACTTTCATGTCGCTGCTCCAAAAAGGGGTTGACACATTTTACATGATGCACGACATTTATAAATAGATGTCGATCGACATTTAAAATCGTGCTCCACGCGGCGCTACCGGCGTCCGGAGCGTCACTCACGGATTTCCAGATGAATGCATTTGCCGCCATCGCGCGCCGCCCCAGTGCCGCGCCGGGACCTGCCTGTCGTTTCGCCCTCGGGGTGGCCGCGTGAGCGGGGCCTCGCTGGGCATGCCGGCCGCCGCCGCACCGCGCGCGGCCTCGCCCTGGCCGGTGTTCGCCGTCACCAGCGTGGCGGTGTTCCTGGTGTCGCTCGACGGCACCATGCTGTACTCGATCTTCGAGGCGGTGTGGGCCGGCTTTGCCGGCGCCTCGGCCGCCGAGATGTCGTGGGTGTTGAACGCCTACACCATCGTGTTCGCCGCCATGCTGATTCCGGCGGGCGGCCTGGCCGATGCGTACGGCAAGCGCCGCGTGTTCGTGGGCGGCGTGATCCTGTTTTCGCTGGCCTCGGCGCTGTGCGGACTGGCCGACAGCGTCAGTCTGCTGGTGGCCGCGCGCGCCCTGCAGGCCCTGGGCGCGGCGCTGCTCACGCCGGCCTCGCTGTCGATCGTGCTCGACGTCTTCCCGCGCGAGCGGCGTGCGCTGGCGGTGAGCGCGTGGGGCGCGGTCGGCGGCTTCGCGGCCGCGATCGGGCCCAGCCTGGGCTCCTACATCGAGCAGAGCATGGGCTGGCACTGGGCCTTTCTCATCAATGTGCCGGTGGCTGCGCTGGCGCTGCTGGCCGGCGCGCGGCGGCTGCCCGCGGCCAAGGCCAGCGGCCGACCGGCGCGGGTCGACCTGATCGGCATGGCCCTGTTGATGGTGGCCCTGGGCGCGCTGGCGCTGGCGATCGTGGACCTCGAAGGCCCGCAGGCCGGCGTGGCGCGTTTCGTGGGCACGCTGGCGGTCAGCATGGCGGCGCTGGCGGCGTTCGTGGCGTGGGCCCGCGTGGCGCCCGCGCCGCTGGTCGACCTGAACCTGTTCCGCATTCCCGGCTACAGCATCGTCAACCTCGCGACGCTGAGCTTCGGCGTGGCGTTCGCGATGATGTTCTTCACGTTCTTCTTTTTCATGGAGCACGTGTGGCACCTCGACCGGGTGAGCGCGGGCCTGGCCATCATGCCGGGGCCGCTCACCGTGGTGCCGGTCGCCATCGTGACGGGCCGGCTGGCCGGCCGGCTCGGCTACCGGCGCTTCCTGGTGGGCGGTTCGCTGGTCTATGCCGCGTCCGGGCTGTGGTTCCTGCTCGTGCCGGGCACCGAGCCGGCTTACCTCACGCACTGGCTGCCGGGGCTGTTTCTCAGCGGCATGGGCGTGGGGCTGGTGATGCCCTCGCTCTCGGGCGCGGCGGTCAGCCAGCTGCCGGCCGAGCGCTATGCCGTGGGCAGCGCGGTGAACCAGGCCACGCGCCAGATGGGCGCGGTGATCGGGGTGGCGCTCACGGTGCTGCTGCTCGGCCATGGCGCGCTCGCGCGCGCCGATTTCAACATCGTCTACGGCCTGCACGTGGTGCTGGCGCTGCTCACCGCCGCGCTCTGCCTGCGCGTGCGCAAGCCGCTGGCCGGCTGATCCGAAGGATTCCTCATGAACTATCGTTTGCTCGGCCAGACCGGCCTGAAGGTGTCGCAGATCGCGCTGGGCGCCGCCAACTTCGGCACCGGCTGGGGCCATGGCGCCAGCGAGGCCGACAGCCTGGCGATTCTCGACCACTACGCCGCGCAGGGCGGCAACTTCATCGACACGGCCGACATCTATCAGTTCGGCGAATCGGAGGCCATCGTGGGCCGCTGGCTCGCGGGGCGCCGCGACAGTGTCGTGCTGGCCACCAAGTTCAGCAACGGCGCGGCGCCGGACGCCGGCCGCCTCGTCTTGGGCAACAGCCGCAAGGCCATGGTGAGCGCGCTCGAAGCCAGCCTCGAGCGGCTGGGCACCGATCATATCGACCTGTACTGGGTGCACCACCCGGACGGCGTCACCCCGAGCGAGGAGATCCTGCGCGGGCTGGAGGATCTGCGCCGCGCGGGCAAGATCCATTACGCCGGGCTGTCGAATTTCCCGGCCTGGCGCGCCGCGCATGCGGCCACGCTGGACCAGTGGCGCGGCGGTGGCGTGCTGGCGGCGCTGCAGTTCGAATACAGCCTGGTGCGGCGCGAGCCCGAGGCCGACCTGCTGCCGGCCGCGGCCGCCTTCGGGCTGGCGCCGGTGACCTGGTCGCCGCTCGGCGGCGGCCTGCTGACCGGCAAGTACCGCCGCGGCGAGACCGGCCGCGCCGAGGCGCTGGGCGGCAAGGTGTTCCAGGCGGAGAACTCGGCGCAGCGCAGCGCCGTGGTCGACACCGTGCTGGCGCTGGCGGCGGAAACCGGCGCCTCGGCCGATCAGGTCGCGCTCGCCTGGACGCTGGCGCGCGGCGTGATCCCGCTGATCGGCCCGCGCTCGATGGCCCAGCTGCAAAGCAATCTGGGCGCGGCGGCGCTGACGCTCGATGCCGCGCAGCGCGAACGGCTCGACGCGGCCAGCGCACCGGCCGCCGTGGCGGAACCGCCCGCGCAGGGCGCCGCGGCGCGCCATCCGGTCCAGCCGGCCGGCGCCGGCCCGGTGCGCTAGAGCGCGCGCCGCCCTGCCGCGGGCCGGCGGCGGGGCTGCATAGCTGCTATGCCGCACGGGGCATGGCGGCCCCCGGCCAATGCCCACTACCATGCCTGCACATAACAAACACAATGTGCGGAGACAGCATGAAATTCTTGCGAGCATTGGCCCTGTCGGGCCTGTGCCTCGGGTTGCCCGTGGGCGCCTGGGCGGGGGCCTACCCGGAACGGCCGGTGAAGCTCATCGTGCCGTTCCCGGCCGGCGGCGCCACCGATCTGATGGCCCGTGCGCTGGCCCAGGACCTGGGCGCGCGGCTGGGGCAGACGGTGGTGGTCGAGAACCGCGGCGGCGCGGGCGGCGCGATCGGCGCGGAAGCCGTGGCCAACGCCGCGCCCGACGGCTACACGCTGCTGTACTCGACGATGGGCATTCTCACGATCAACCCGTCGCTCTACGCCAATCTGCGCTACGACCCGCAGAAGAGCTTCGCGCCGGTGTCCATCGCCAACCTGACCTCGAATCTGCTGGTGGTGTCCAAGGACCTGCCGGTGAACTCGGTGGCCGAACTGGCCGACTACGCCCGCGCGCATCCCGGCGAACTCACCTTCAGCTCGTCGGGCAACGGCACCACCAGCCATCTGGCGGGCGAGCTGTTCGGCGCGACCGCGGGCGTGAAGCTGCGCCACATTCCCTACAAGGGCACTTCCGGCGCGATCAACGACTTCATGGCGGGGCGCATCTCGATGATGATCGACACCTCGTCGAACTTCATCGAGCCGGTCCAGGCCGGCCGCATCAAGGCGCTGGGCGTGACCAAGCGCGGCCGGCTCGCGGCGCTGCCGCAGGTGCCGTCGATCTCGGAGGCGCCGGGCTTCGAGAACTACGAGGTGAGCCTGTGGTCGGGCGTGCTGGCGCCGGCCAACACGCCCCGGCCGATCATCGACAAGCTCAACGCCGATCTCGAGGCCGTGATGAAGGCCCCGGCCATGGTGCAGCGCATGGCGAGCTACGGCATCGAAACCACCCACAGCACGCCCGAGGCCTTCGCCGAGCGCATCCGCCAGGACACGCAGAAGTGGGCGCAGGTGGTGCGTGCCTCCGGCGCGAAGGCCGACTGAGCCCGGGAGCCATGCACATGTCGATACGCAGATCGTTGCTCAAGCGGGTGGTCGCGCTGGCCGCCGCGGCCGCCGTGCCGGCCGGCCCGGCGCTGGCGGGCGCCTATCCCGAACGGCCGGTGACGCTGGTCAATCCCTACGCGGCGGGCGGCCCCGCCGACCTGGTGGCGCGCAGCCTGGCGCGCGGCCTGGAGGCGCGGCTCGGCCAGCCCGTGATCGTGGAGAACAAGCCGGGCGGCGGCGCCTCCATCGGCACCGGCTTCGTGGCCCGCGCCAAGCCCGACGGCTACACGCTGCTGCTGGGCACCTCGGCCGGCCACGTGGTGACGCCGCTGATGCAGAAGACGCCGTACGACGGGGTGGGCGGCTTTGCCTTCGGCGCGATCGTCGCGGTGCAGCCCATCATGCTGGCGGTCAATCCCGAGCGCGGCATCAAGACCGTCGCGCAGCTGCTGGACCGGGCGCGCGCCGAGCCGGGCAAACTCAGCTACGGCTCGGCCGGCGTGGGCGGGGCGACCCACCTGGGCGCGGAGCAGTTCCAGCAGGCCGCGCACATCTCGCTCAACCACATTCCGTACGCCGGCGCGGCGCCGGCGGTGAACGACGCGGTGGGCGGCCAGGTCGATCTGGTGATGCTGAACCTCTCCGCCATCCTGCCCTTCATCAAGCAAGGCCGGCTGCTGCCGCTCGGCTATGCCGCCGAGCAGCGCTCGCCGCTGTTGCCCGACGTGCCGACGCTGGCCGAGGCCGGCGTGCCGGGCGCGCAGGCCGCCACCTGGTACAGCCTGGCCGCGCCGGCCGGCACGCCAGCGCCCATCGTGCAGCAGCTCAGCGACGCCGTGCGCGCGCTGAACCAGGAGCCCGCCTACCGCGACCTGCTCACGCAGCAAGGGATCAGCCTGATGGCGCTCACGCCCGCGCAGGCGCAGGCTTACGTCGAGCAGGACCGCGTGGAGATGCGGGCGCTGCTGGGCCGGCTCGATCTGCTGGCCAAATGAACGGACTCCCCCACGCATGAATTTCGATTTCAGCCAGCTGGCCTCGGCCGACGCCTTCAAACTGCTGTCCAGCGTGGTGGTGCCGCGGCCGATCGCCTGGGTGGTGAGCCAGTCGCGCGCGGGCCGCAACAACGCCGCGCCGTTCTCGTTCTTCAACGTGGTGAGCAGCGACCCGCCCATCATCGCGCTGGGCATCGGGCCGCGCGGCGGCGAGCTCAAGGACTCCGCGCGCAACATCCTCGACACCGGAGAGTTCGTGGTCAACGTGGTCACCGATGCGCTGGCGCAGGCGATGAACCGCACCAGCCTGGACTACCTCGCCGAGGTCGACGAGCTCGCCATGGCCGGCCTGGAGACGGCGGCCTCGCTGCGGGTGGCGCCGCCGCGCATCGCGCAAAGCCCGGCCGCGCTCGAATGCCGCGTGTGGCAGGTGCTGGAGGCCGCGCCGCAGCGGGTCATCGTGCTGGCGCGCGTGGTGGCCATGTACCTGCGCGACGACGCGCTGCTCGATGCGCAGCGCTATCACGTCGACACGCCTGCCCTGGGCCTGGTCGGGCGCATGCATGGCGCCGGCTGGTACGTGCACACCGGCGGCCTGTTCCAGATGCGCGCGCCCGACGCCGCCAATGATCCCGCCGTGCGCCCCGCGCAGGGCCATTGATTCCCCGAAGGAGACAGACATGAAGTTGCATTGGTCGCCGCGCTCGCCGTTCGTGCGCAAGGTGATGATCGTGATCCACGAGGGCGGTCTCGAAGACCGGGTGACGCTGGTGCGCACGCCGGTGGCGATGGACAAGCCCAATCTCGATCTGGTGCGCGACAATCCCCTCATCAAGCTGCCGACCCTGGTGCTGGAAGACGGCACGGCGCTGTACGACTCGCGCGTGATCTGCGCCTACCTCGATGCGCAGGCCGGCACCGGGCTGCTGCCCGCCGAGCCGCGCGCGCACTGGCTGGCGCAGCGGCGCGAGGCGCTGGGCGACGGCCTGCTCGACGTGTTGCTGCTGTACCGCCAGGAGCGCAACAAGCCCGCCGAGCGCCAGACGCCCGCGTGGCTGGCCGCGTTCGCACTCAAGGTGGAGGCCGCGCTGGACGTGCTCGACCGCGAGGCGGGCGCGCTCGCCGACACGCCGTTCGACCTGGGCCTCATCGCCATCGGCTGCGCGCTGTCGTATCTGGACTATCGTTTCGCCGACCTGCCGTGGCGCGAGGGCCGCCCGGCCCTGGCGGCCTGGCACGCCGCGTTCGGCACGCGGCCCTCCGTGGCGCGCAGTCTGCCCGACGACGCCGCCGCCTGACCCTCTCCCGCAGCCTCAAGGATTTCGCATGAGCCGTATTCCCCTGCCCACGCCCGACGCCATGAGCGACGCGCAACGGCGTGTCCACGACAACATCGTTTCGGGCCCGCGCGGCCGGCTGGTCGGCCCGCTGCGCGCCGCCCTGCACAACCCCGAGCTGGCCGAACGCTGGCAGGCGCTGGGCGCGCTGCTGCGCTTCGGCACCAGCCTGGCGCCGCGCATCAGCGAGATCGCCATCCTGGTGACGGCGCGACGCTGGAACAGCCAGATCGAGTGGCACATCCACGCGCAGGCCGCCGCCGCGGCCGGCGTGGGCGAGGCGGTGCTGGCCGCCATCAAGGCGCGCGCCGAGCCGCCGTTCGAGACCGCCGCCGACGCGCTCGCCTACGAGTATGCGCGCCAGCTCCAGGAAACCGGCCAGGTGCCCGCGGCCCTGCATGCGCAGGCCGTGCAGACCTGGGGCGTGGCCGGCGTGGTCGAACTCACCGCCGTGATCGGCTACTACACCATGGTGTCGATGACGCTGAACGCGCACGAGATTCCGATGCCCGACGGCGCGGCCGCGCCGCTCGACGTGCCCGAGGCCGGCGGCGTGCCGGCCCTGAGCCGGCTGGCGCCGAAGGCGGTGCCATGAGCGCCGAGTATGTGCCCGACCAGATCGAGCAGCCGCGCATGCCGGTGGCGCCGCGCCACGTGCTGCCGCCGCTGGCGTGCGATGGCCATTGCCATGTGTTCGGCCCCTACGACCGCTTTCCGCTGCGGCATGCCTCGACCTACGCCGCGCCCGACGCACCGGCGCCGCGCCATCTGCGGATGCTGGACACCCTGGGCGCGCAGCGCGGCGTCCTGATCCAGCCCGCGCCGTACGGCACCGACGCCGCCGCGCTGCTCGACGCGCTGGCGCAGGGCGCGGGAAGGCTGCGCGGCGTGGCGGTGGCCGAGCCCGACATCAGCGATGCGGCGCTGGCGGCGCTCTACAAGGGCGGCGTGCGCGCGCTGCGTTTCGTCGAGGCGCGCGACCCCGCGGGCCGCCTGTTTCCGGGCGCGGTCGGCTTCGGCCAGCTGCCCGCGCTGGCGCCGCGCCTGAAGGCCCACGGGTTGCACGCGCAACTATGGGCGCCGTGCGACGTCTATCGCGACCATCTGCCGGCGCTGGCCAGACTGGACCTGCCGCTGGTGATCGACCACCTCGGCAGCCTGGTGCCGGCGCGTGGCCCGGGCGACGAGATCTTCCAGCTCATGCACGGGTTGCTGGCCGAGGGCCGCATCTGGATGAAGCTGACCGTGTGCCGTGTGGGCCAGGCGCCCGATTACGCCGATGCGCGCTTTCTGCACGACGCGTTCGTGGCGGCCAATCCGGACCAGCTGTTGTGGGGCTCCGACTGGCCGTTCGTGCGCATGGGCGAACGCGCGCCCGCGGCCGACGCGCTGGTCGACCTGGCCTGGGACTGGCTCGGCGACGACACGCTGCGCGCCAAGGTCTGGGTGGAGAATCCGGCACGCCTCTACGGCTTCTGAGCCGGGCAGGCGAGCGGCCTCAGGGGCTGACGTGCCAGACGCCTTCGCCGGCGATCTCGCGCGCCAGCGCCTCGATCTGGCCCGCCACCTCCATCACCGTGCGGCCCGGGCCCTTGGCCCGCGCGAACGCCATCGAAATGATGCGGCCCATCGCGGGGTTGCGCAGCGCGGCCACGCTGAGCTTGCCTTCCTCCACCTCCTGCCACACCGCGTGCAGCGGCAGCACCGTGTACATGCTTTCGTGCTGCACGATGGACTTCATCAGCGGCAGCGAGTCGGCCTCGATCAGCGGCGCGATGGTGATCTTGCGCGCCCGCGCCAGGCCGTCGAGCGCGTTGCGCAGGCCGTTGGGCGCGCCCGGCAGGATGAAGGGCAGGCCGTCGAGCGCCTCGAAGTCGACCACGCCGGCCTGCGTGCGCGGATCGCCCGCGCGGCCCACCAGATACGAGTCCACGTAGGCCAGCGAGGTTTCGCCGGGCGGGCACTTCTCGCCGTAGCGGTACAGGATCGCGATGTCGACACGGCTGTCGGTGAGCCATTCCTCGATCTGGCCGCTCGAGCCCTCGAGGATCTTGAGGTGCACCTTGGGAAACTGCTTGCGCAGGCGCGAGAAGAGGCGGCGGATCATGGGATGCGCCGTGGAGGGCAGCAGGCCGAGCGTGACCTCGCCGGCCGGCTCGCGCGCCTGCCCGTTGACCTCGAGCTCGAGGCGCTCGGCGTTGTCGAGCAGGGTCTGCACCAGCGGCAGCAGCCGTGCGCCCACCTCGGAGAGGTGCACGCCGCGGCCGGTGCGGTTGAACAGCCGGGCGTTGCATTCGCGTTCGAGCGCGTTGATGCGGCGGCTCAGCACCGACTGATCCTGGTCCAGGTGCAGGGCGGCGCGGGTGATGCTGCCCAGCTCGGCGATGGCGACGAAGGCGCGCCACTTGTGCAGGTCGGCGGTCAGGTCGAGGCTGGGCCCCGTGGCTTTGGCGGAAGGCATGAGGCGTGCAGGCGGGTGAAGGGCGGGGTCACTATACGGCAAGCCGGCCGAAGCCGGCATTGCCGTTTTCACTGCAGCCCGAGCTTGCCGCGCCGGATCACTTCGCCCCATTTCTTCGACTCCGCCTCCATCAGCTTGCGGTAGGCGTCGGGCGTGGTCGCCTGCGGCACGGCGCCCTGGTCGATCATCTTCTGGCGCAGTTCCGGATCCTGCAGCGACTTGGCGATGGCCTGCGCCATCTTGTCCACGATCGCGGCCGGCGTGCCGGTGGGCGCGATCACGCCGTAGTTCGACTCCACCTGCACGGCCGGAAAACCCAGCTCGCGCGTGGTGGGCACGTCGGGCAGGCCCTCGAAGCGGCTGTCGCTGCCCACCGCCAGCGGGCGCAGCTTGCCGGCCTTGATGAAGCCCAGCGCGGCCGACGCATCGCCGGGGAACATCTGGATCTCGTTGGCCATGAGCGCGGTAAGCGCCGGCGACGCGCCCTTGTAGGGCACGTGCATGATGTCGATCCGGGTCTCCTGCTTGAGCAGCTCGCCGGCCAGGTGCGGCGTGGTGACGTTGCCGGCCGAACCGAAGTTGTACTTGCCGGGATTCTTGCGCGCGCTCTCGATGAACTCCTTGAGCGTGTGGTCGGGCATGGCGGGATTCACCATGAACACCATCGGAATCTTCGCCACCAGCGACACGTACTGGATCTTGTCCACCTCGTACGGGGTCTTCATCACGTGCGGCAGGCCGGAAATCGCGCCGGGCACGCCGAAGCCGAACGTGCTGCCGTCCGGCGTGGCGCGCACGGTGGCGTCCACGCCGATGGTGCCGGAGGCGCCGGCGCGGTTTTCCACCACGATGGTCTGGCCCAGCTCGCGGCCGAGCGTGGGCGCGAGCAGGCGCGCCAGATTGTCGACCGAGCCGCCCGGCGGGTAGGGCACGATCATGCGGATGGTCTGGTTGGGCCAATCGGCCGCCTGTGCCGGCGCGGCGCCGGCCAGGGCAAACAGGGCTGCGCAGATGATGGTGTTTTTTTTCATTGTGGGATGTCTCCTCGTTGTGTCGCGCGGTCAGGCGCCCTGCAGGCCGAGCACCTGCTTGGCGTAGACGTTGCGCTGGATTTCGTTGGTGCCGCTGAAGATGGTGGCGGCCAGGGCATTGATGAAGGGCGCCTGCGGATGCACGCGGCCCAGGTCGGCCGACAGCGCGCCGCCGCCGTCCTCGTCGCAGGCCTGGATCAGCAGCGCGCCGAGCCGCTCGTGGGTCTCGCTGGCCCAGATCTTGAGCAGCGACAGTTCCGGCGGCAGCAGGCGGCCAGAGCGCGCCATGTCGGCGAACACCTCGTACATCGCCACGAGGTCGGCGCTGTCCATGCGGAGCTCGGTGAGCCGGTCTACGAAGGCGGCGTCGTCGAGCAGGCCGCGCTGGCGCGCCACCGCATGGATCTGCCCGAGCGCGTGGTTGGCGTGCTTGGGGCTGCCCGAGAACAACCGCTCGAAGCCCAGCAGGGCCTTGGCGATGGTCCAGCCCGCGTTGAGCTCGCCCACCAGATTGGCGCGCGGCACGCGCACCTGGTCGAAGAACACCTCGCAGAACTCCTCGTGGCCGGACAGCGTGCGGATCGGCCGGCGGCTCACGCCGGGGCTGCGCAGGTCCACCAGCAGGAAGCTGATGCCCGCCTGCTTCTTCACCGTCTTGTCGGTGCGCACCAGCATGAACATGTGCGTGGCGTCCTGCGCCAGCGTCGACCAGGTCTTCTGGCCGGTCACCACCAGCGCGTCGCCATCGGCCACCGCCTCGCAACGCAGCGCCGCGAGATCCGAGCCGGCGTCGGGCTCGGAGTAGCCTTGCGCCCACACATCCTCGCCCGACAGGATGCCGGGCAAAAAGCGCGCGCGCTGCGCCTCGGTGCCGTAGCGCAGCAGGATGGGCCCCAGCATCACCAGGCCCTGGTCGGGCGCGCGCGCCACGCCGTAGCGCTCGGCCTCCTCGATGTAGGCGATCAGGCGCGCCGGCGACAAGCCCATGCCGCCGTGCTCGCGCGGCCAGGAGGGCGCGATCCAGCCCTGGCGCGACAGCGTGAAGTACCACGGCTTGATCTCGTCCCAGTGCAGGCGCCAGTGCGCGTGGCGCAGGGCTTCGGGATAGTGGGCGCGGAAAAAACGTTGCAGCATGGCGCGGAATGCGGGCTCCGGCATGGCGTTCCAGTCGGCGTCGCGCGGGAAGGCGACGGCGGTGGCGGCGTCCGGCGCCGCGTCGTCGGCATCGTCTGCGCTGGCCGGTTCGGGCGCGAGCGCGGCAAAGCGGCGGCGGTGCGCGGTGGCGTTGCCGAGCCAGGCCGCGTGATGCAGCGCGGCGCGGAAGTAGAGGCTGACGTCGCACTCGTCGGTGTAGCCGATCGCCCCGTGCAGCTGGATGGCGAGGCGGGCCGCGCCCACGGCGGCCTGGGCCGCGCGCGCCTTGACCCGGCTGGCATCGAGCCGGCTGGCGGGCGAGGGCAGGGCGTCGGGCAGCGCGTTGAGGGCGCCCTGCAGGCCGTTGGCGGCGAGCTCCACCTGCATCACCGCGTCGACCAGGCGGTGTTGCAGGGCCTGGAAGGAGGCGAGCGCGCGGCCGAACTGCTGGCGCGTGTTCAGGTATTGCACCGTGTCGGCCAGCACCTGGCGCGCGCCGCCCACGAGCTCGGCGGCCTGCATCAGCCGCGCCAGATCGAGCGCGGCATCGAGCGCGTCGAGCACGCCCTGGCGCGCCAGCAGCTGGCGCGGCGCCACTTGTTCCAGCCGCAGATGGCAGGCGGCGCTGCCGTCGGCCCGGGGGCGCGCGGTCAGGTGCAGGCCGGGAGCGTCGGCATCGACGTAGTACAGCGCGGGTCCGTGCTCGCTGTCGGCGGAGACGAGCCAGCCGTCCACGCCCGCGCCGGGCACGACGTGGCGCTTTTCGCCGTTCAGCAGCCAGGCCGCGTCGCGCGGCGTGGCGCTCACGCCGAAGGCGCCGGCGGCCTCGCCCGCCTCGAGTTGGCCATCGGCTTCCTGCCAGGCCAGCCCCACGATGCGGCTGCCCGCGCAGATCTCGTCCAGCAAGGCCTGGCGCGCGGCGGCGCCGGTGTCGTCGCGCAACTGCGCCAGCACGGCGGCGGGCAGCACGCCGGCGGCGAGCAGCGGTTCGGGCAGCTGCGCGCGGCCAGCTTCCTCCATCACGGCGGCGAGCGCGTGCCAGCCCAGGCCCAGGCCGCCCTGCGTCTCGGGCACGGCCATGGCGAGCCAGCCCATCTCGGCGATCTCCTGCCACACGTCGCGGTCGGGCGCGGCATCGGCGCGCTTGCGCTGGCGGTGGTCGCGCCGGCGCAGGAAGTCGCGCGCGCTGTCGCGCACCGCGTCGAGCATGTCGGTATCGCTCACAGGATGCCCTCCGCGTGCAGCCGCTCGATGTCCTGCGGCGTCAAACCGAGCTCGTCGGCCAGGATGGCCGCGGTGTGTTCGCCGAGCAGCGGCGGCGCCAGGCCCGCACCGATGGGCGTGGCGGAGAAGTGGATGGGATTGCGGATCACCGGCATCTCGCCGAGCTGCGGGTGGGTCACGCTGGCGAGCAGGCCGCGGTGCTGCACCTGCGGATCGGCGAAGACCTGCGGCAGCGTGTAGATCGGGCCGCAGGGCACCTTGGCCGCTTCGAGCGCGGCATGCCACTGCGCCACGCTGCGGCTGCGCATCACCGGCTCCAGCTCGGCGCCGAGCGCGGCCTGGGCCGCGGCGCGCAGCGGATTGGTGAGGTAGCGCCGATCCTGGGCCAGCGCCGGCAGGCCGAGCACCTGGCAGAAGGCGCGGAACTGCGCGTCGTTGCCCACCGCCACCATCAGGTGGCCGTCGGCGCAGGCAAAGGCGCGGAACGGCGCGGTGATCTGCGAGGCCGAGCCGGTGCGCGCGGGCTGCTGGCCGCTGGCGAGATAGTTCATGCCGATGTGCGACATGGCGGCGATCTGCGCATCGAGCAGCGCCAGGTCGATGTGCTGGCCCTGGCCGCTGACCTGGTCGCGATGGCGGAGCGCGGCCAGGATCGCGCACACGGCATAGAACCCGGCGGTCAGGTCGGACACGGAATAGCCGGCCTTCACCGGCCCGGCGCCGGGCTCGCCGTCGGGCAGGCCGGTCACGCTCATCAGGCCGCTCATCGACTGGAAGATCGGGTCGTAGCCGGGCAGGTGGCTGTAGGGGCCGTCCTGGCCGAAGCCGGTGATCGAGCAGTACACCAGGCGCGGGTTCACGGCCGAGAGCGCGGCGTAGTCGAGGCCGTAGCGGCGCAGGTCGCCCGCCTTGAAGTTCTCGATCACGATGTCGGCGCGCGCGGCGAGCCGGCGCACCAGGTCCTGGCCTTCGGGCCGGGCGATGTCCAGCGTCAGCGAGCGCTTGCCGCGATTCATCGCCACGAACGACGAGGTCTGGCCGCTCGGCCGGCCGGCGCCGTCGGCCATGGGATAGCCCTGGTGGCGCACGTCATCGCCCCGGCCCGGCCGCTCCACCTTGATCACGTCGGCGCCGAAATCGGCCAGCATCTGCGCCGCCCATGGCCCCGAGAATACGCGGCTCAGGTCCAGTACCTTCACGCCCTCGAGCGCTCCCGTCATGATGTCTCCTTATCGTTGTGAGCCCTGCCGCGCTGCCGGCGACTTGGGGCGATATCAGCGGCCGCGGAACACGGGCGCGCGCTTGTCGAGAAAGGCCTGGCGCGCCTCTTGCGCGTCCTCGGTCCTGGCGATGGCGGCGGTCATGTCCTGCTCGTAGCGGTAGCCGTCGCGCAGGCTCATGCCTTCGATGGCATTGAGGGTCTGCTTGGCCAGCGCGCTGGCCAGCGGGCTCTTGGACGCCAGCTCGTGCGCCAGCGTCAGCGCGGCGTCCATGAGCCGTTCCGGTTCGACCGAGGCTTCCACCACGCCCAGCCGGTAGAGCTCGTCGCCATCGACGCGCAGGCCGGTGAGCATCATGCGGCGCAGCCGCGAATGGCCGAACAGCCGCATGCCGTGGCGGCCGCCGCCGAGCAGGCCCACGTTGATCTCGGGCAGGCCGACCGAGGCGTCGCGCGCGGCCACCAGGATGTCGCAGGAGGCCATCAGCGCCATGCCGGCGCCGAGCGCTGCGCCATTGATGGCGCCGACCACGGGCTTGGCGCACTCGCGGATCGCGTGGAAGCACTCGCGCGTGCGGCGCGAGTGCTGGGGCAGGTCGCCGGGGCCCTTGATCGTGGTGGCGCGGCTCTTGAGGTCGGCGCCGGCGCAGAAGTTGCGCCCCTGGCCCGACAGCACCACGGCGCGCACCTCGGGCGTTTCGGAGATGCGGTCGAGCACCCAGCTCAGCTCCAGCATCATCTCGGTGGAGAGGGCATTGACGGGCGGGTTGGCGAGCAGGATCACGGCCACGCCCTCGTCCAGGCGCACGTCGAGCGCGGTGTAGGGGCCGGTGAGGGCTTCGGGAAACGTCATGGCGATCTCCGGATCAGATGATGTTGCGGCGGCGGTAGTCGCCGATCTGCTCGGCCGACAGGCCCAGGCTCGCGAGCACTTCTTCGGTGTGCTGGCCCAGCACGGGCGGCGCGCGGTCGACCCGCAGCGTGGCCTCGCCGAAGCGCAGCGGATTCATGACCTGCGGCACCTCGCCCGCCACCGGGTGCGGCAGGTGGCGCAGCATGCCGCGATGGCGCACCTGCGGATCCTCGAACACCTCGTCGACCGCGTTGATCGAGCCGGCCGGCACGCCGGCCTCCTTCAGGCGGGCGAGCCAGTGGGCCCGGGGCTGCGCCGCGAAGACGGCGTCCAGGATCGGGTCGAGCTCGGCCTGGTTGCGCACGCGCTTGCCGTTGGTCGCGTAGGCCGGGTCGGTGGCCAGCTCGGGGCGGCCGATCACCTCGCACAGCGTGGCGAACTGGCCGTCGTTGCCGACCACCAGCACGATGTCGCCGTCGGCGCAGTGGAAGGTGCGCTGCGGCTGGATGTTGGGGTGGGCCGTGCCGGTGCGACGCGGCACGCGCTTGCCGAGCAGGAAGTTCATCGCCTGGTTCGCCAGCAGGCCGACCTGCACGTCGAGCATGGCCACGTCCACGTACTCGCCTCGGCCGGTCTGCGTGCGGCGCAGCAGCGCGGCCACGATGCCCAGCGCGGCGTAGACGCCGGTGCTGAGGTCGACGATGGGCACGCCGACCTTCTGCGGGCCGCCGCCGGGCCGGTCGTCGCGCTCGCCGGTCACGCTCATCAGGCCGCCCATGGCCTGGATCAGGAAGTCATAGGCCGGTTCGGCCGCGCGCGGACCGGTCTGGCCGAAGCCCGTGACCGAGCAATACACCAGGCGCGGGTTGATGCGCGACAGCGTGGCGTAGTCCAGCCCGAGCCGCGCCAGGGTGCCGACCTTGTAGTTCTCGACCACCACGTCGACCTCGGCGCACAGCGACTTGACCAGGGCCTGGCCCTCGGGGCTCTGCAGGTCCAGCGTGATCGAGCGCTTGCCGCGGTTGGTGGCCACGAAATAGGCGCCGTCCTCGGTGTCCTCGCCGGCCGCGTTCTTCAGGAAGGGCGGGCCCCAGGCGCGGGTATCGTCGCCGCGACCCGGGCGTTCCACCTTGATGACGTCGGCGCCCAGGTCGGCGAGGATCTGCGTGGCCCAGGGGCCCGCGAGCACCCGGCTCAGGTCCAACACTTTGATATCTGACAACAGCGGCTGCAACGCCTTCTCCTCGTGATTGCAGGGATGGCGTCAGTCTAGGAATTCCGCGCGGCCGATGGACCGGCTGCGCGTGCATAGCTGTTATGCCGGAGGCTGCCGGCGCGGCACGCGGCCAGTCGTGGCATGGTTGCGCCGGCAACGATGCGCGGCGCGTCGATCCTCGGCGGACGGCATGGACGGGGGCCGCTCGATGCGTGGCGTCGGGCAGCGCGAGCCACGGAATGAGAACTATTGTTAATATTCCGCCTTTGCCGCGTGTCCTCCGCCATTCCGATGTCCCCTCCGCCGCCCTCGAAGAAGCGCTGGCTCGCCCATTATGGCGAGCTGATCGGCGCGTGGGCGCGGCGCACGGGCAATCGCCACGACGCCGAAGACGCCGCGCACGATGCGATCGTGCGGGTGCTGGAAACCGACACGGCGACGCTGGCCAATCCGCGCGCCTACCTGCATCGCAGCGTGCAGAATCGCCTGATCGACGTACACCGCCAGTCGCGGCTGCTCGACGTGGTCCCGCTGCACGAGCTGGACGAAGGCGAGCATCCGCTGTCGAACGACCCCGACGCCGCCGCGCGCACGGCGCAGCTGCTGGCGTCGTTGAAGGAAGGGCTGGCGGAGCTGCCGCTCAAGTGCCGCCAGGTGTTCCTCTGGCACCGGCTCGAGGGCTACACCCAGGAAGAAATCGCCCGCAAGCTCGACATCTCGGTCAATATGGTCGAGAAGTACATGATCCGGGCCATGCGCCATCTCCGCGAAAGGTTGCACAAGCATGCGCCGCACTGAGTCAGGGTTTTGGCCCTCCCATTCGTCATATCCATTGAGGGCAAGGCGCGTCCCGCAACGGGCTGACGCGCCGCTATCCTGTGTGCCATGACGACTGATCGACCCACTTCCCCGGACGCGCCGCGCGAGTCGGCCGCCTACTGGTTTGCCCGCGTGCATTCCGGCGCGTTCACGCCTGCCGAACGAGAGCATTTCCAGCGCTGGCGCGAGGCGGATCCCGCGCACGAGCGCGAGTACCGCGCGCTCGAAGAGATCTGGCAGACGGCGCGCCTGTTGCCGGCCGAGGACGTGCGCGAGTTGCTCGCGGCGCCCGAGGCGGGTGCCGCCGCGCGGTCGCACGGCGTCGCGCGGCGCCGCTGGCTCGTCGGCGCCGGCGTGGCGGGCGCCGCCGCGATCGTCGGGGGCGTGGCGCTGGGCCGCCATGCGCTGGAGGCGCCGCTGCACGTGGCCCGCTACGTCACGGCGCGCGGCGAACGGCGTAGCGAGGCGCTGCCGGACGGCTCGCGCATCCAGATCAACGTGGCGTCCGAGCTGGTGGTGCGCTATTACGCCGCGCGCCGCACGGTCGATCTGCTCGGCGGCGAGGCCAGTTTCGAGGTGACGCCCGATGCGGCGCGGCCGTTTCTCGTGGACGCCGGGGCGGTATCGGTGCGGGTCACGGGTACGGTCTTCAACGTGCGCCGCGAGGCAGACCGCGTTGCGGTGGCGGTGCAGTCGGGCACGGTCGAGGTGTCGTCCGGACGCTGGTGGCAGCGCGAGCGCGCGCGCCTCACGGCGGGCGAGCTGGCGCGCAGCGACGCGGGGCATGCGCTGTCGGTCGCGCCGGCCGACGTGACCGCCGTCACGGCCTGGCGCCAGGGCAAGGTGGTGTTCGAGGATCAGCCGCTCGAGGACATGGTGCGCGAGATGAACCGCTACCTGTCCCGGCCGATACACCTGAGCGACAGCCGGCTCAAGCGCCTGCGCATGGCGGGCGTCTTCAGCATCGACGACGGGGAGGGCTTTCTGCAGGCGTTGCAGAACAGCCTGCCGATCGCGGTCCGGCGGCGGCCCGACGGCAGCGCCGACCTTTCCCTGCTGCACTGAGCGCCGCGCCGGCCGCGCGGCAATGCGAATCGCTCCCGTTACAAATTAGTCCGGAAATCCATTCAGGGTTTTGCACGGGCCGTCCGTCGTACTCAATGTAGGGCCTGCTCCCACGCAGGGTGGCGGGCCCGCCATGATCCTTTGGCCAAAGGGATGAGGCGTCGCGCGCGCTCGTGCAAACAACCTGGAACCTCCTTCGTGATTGACCGCAATATCTTCCCGGCCCGCCGGCCGGAACCCTCGCGCCCTGCCGCCCGCCGGATTTCCGCAACGCTCTCCACCCTGACCCTGGCCGTGACGCTGGCGCTCGCCGCCGCGCCGCCGACCGCGCGCGCACAGGACGCCGCCACGACGATCGACATTGCGCGGCAGCCGTTGGGCGCGGCCTTGCTGCAGTTGGGCCAGCAGACCTCGCTGCAGTTCATCTACACCTCCGATCTGGTGCGTGGGCTGGCGGCACCCGCCGTCACCGGCACGATGACGGCCGAGGATGCGCTGCGGCGCCTGATCTCCGGCACCGGCCTCGAGTACTCGCGCAGCGGCAACACCATCCACCTGCGCCGCGCCGGCGGTACCGCGACGCTGGCGCCGGTCGAAGTGGCAGGCTCGTACAGCGCGGTGAGCGAGGGCACCGGCTCGTACACGGCGCTGGGCCCGACCCGCACCGCCACCGGCTTCGACCTGTCGTTGCGCGAGACGCCGCAGTCGGTGACGGTGATGACGCGCCAGCGCCTGGAGGACTTCAACCTCTATACGCTCTCCGACGTGCTGCAGCAGACGCCCGGCGTCGCCGTCGACCGGCAGGGTGACGCATTCAACTTCACGGTGCGTGGTTCGGCGGTCAACATGCAGATCGACGGCATGCGGCAGAAGGCCAGCGGCTGGTTCACCAATTCGCAGACCCAGTTCTCGATGAATGACATGATCGAGATCGACCGGATCGAGGTGCTCAAGGGCTCGTCGGGCCTGATGTCCGGCGACGGCAGCTATGGCGGCACGGTCAACCTGATCCGCAAGCGGCCCACGCGGGCGTTCCAGGGCAGCGTCGGCGTGGCCGCGGCGAGCTGGGACAACTACCGCACCGACGTCGACCTCGGCGGGCCCTTGAACGAAAACGGCACGCTGCGCGGCCGCCTCGCCGCGGCAGCGACCGACGGCAGAAGCTTCGTCGACGACGTGAAGACCAACAGCCAGACCGTGTTCGGCACCGTCGATCTCGACATCACCGCCAACACGCTGCTCAACGTCAACTTCACCCACCGTCGCCGCGAGTTGATGGGGGCCGGCAACACCTCCATGATCCAGGCCTACGCGGCCTCGGGCCAGTATCTCGGCATGCAGCGCCGCTCCTTCAATGTGGGCGCGCCCTGGTCGGGCTACGAGCAGGAATCGAACACGGTGGCCGGCAGCCTCGAGCACCGCTTCGCCAACGGCTGGGTCGCCACGCTGCGCGGCAGCTACGACAAGACCGAGAACCCGCGCGGCCGGACCGGCATCTGGTTCACGGCCGTGCCGCAGGCGGTGGACTTCGGCTGGACCCGCGACTACGACAACCGCAACCGCAGCGTCGCGATCGAGGTGCAGGGCCCGGTCGCGCTGTTCGGCCGCACGCACGAGCTGCGCTTCGGCGCGGACTCGTACAGCACCTCCACCGACTCCTATGCCGGCAGCGCGCGCCGCACCGACCTCGGGCTCGACTACGCCGACGGCGGCGGCGGGATCCCGAAGCCCGACTTCGATGCGATGCCGATGAACAACCACAGCTACTTCAGCTCGAAGCGGCGCTCGGTGTATGCCGCGGGCCTGTTCAGCCTGGCCGATCCGGTCAAGCTGATCGGCGGCGTGCGCGTGACCGACTACGACCAGTTCGACGACACGCCTTACTCCTACAGCAACGCCGACCTGCGCGAGCGGGGCGTGGTCACGCCGTATGGCGGCCTGGTGGTGGACGTCAGCAAGAACATCTCGGTCTACGGCAGCTATGCCTCCATCTTCAATGCGCAGGGCGCGCGCGATGCGCAGGGCAACACCATCGATCCCGAAGAGGGGATGACCTACGAGGTCGGCGCCAAGGGCGAATTCTTCGACAACCGCCTGAACGTGAGCATCGCGCGCTTCTGGATGAAGACCGACAACACCGCCGAGGAGACCGGCGAGATGCGGCCCACCGGCGAGGCCATCTATCGTTCGGTATCGGGTGTGGTGCGGCGCGGATACGAGCTGGAGGTGTCGGGCGAGCTCTCGCCGCGCTGGCAGGTGCAGGGCAGCTACGTGATGAACAGCAGCAGCCTGCGCGCCGCCGACACGGTGCCGAAGTACCAGTTCAAGCTGGCCAGCACCTACCGGCTGCCCGGCGCCCTGGAGGACCTCACCGTGGGCGCGGCGGCGCGCTGGCAGAGCAAGTCGGTGGCCGGGCCGCTCGAGCAGTCGTCGTTCTGGCTGGTGGACCTGATGGCGCGCTACCAGGTGAACCGGCAGCTCGACATCGGCGCCAACGTCAACAACCTGTTCGACAAGAGATACATGTCGGGGCTGCGCGATTTCGGCCGGGTGCAGTACACGTGGGGGGCGCCGCGCAACGTCAGCGTGAACCTGCGCTACCGCTTCTGATCGTGGTGGCCCGCCCGAACACGATGCCCGACGCCCGCCCGTGAAATCCACCTTCCGCCAGTGCATGGCCTGGCTGCACACCTGGGCCGGGCTGCTGACCGGCTGGGTGCTGTTCTTTGTCTTCGTGACCGGCACCGCCGGTTATGTGGACGACGAGATCACCCGCTGGATGCAGCCCGAACTGCCCGCGCCGGTGGCGCCGTCCGCGTCGCCCGATACGGCGCACATGCTGGCGGGGGCGCTGGCGCGGCTGGCCGCGACGGCGCCGCCCGCCCGCAGCTGGACCATCACGCTGCCGCACCAGTCGCTCGAACCGCGCGGCTGGCAGGGGCTTTCGGTGGCCTGGGAAGCGCTGCCGCAGGCGGGCCAGCGCAGGGCGGCGCGCGGACGCGAGGCGCTCGACCCCGTCACGGCGGCGCCGTTGCCCCGGGTCGAGGCTCGTGCCACGGGCGGCGGCGAGGTGCTCTATCGCATGCACTACCTGCTGCATTACCTGCCGTACGGCACCGGTATCAAGGCGGTCGGCATCTGTACGATGCTCATGCTGCTGGCCGTTGTGACGGGCGTGGTCACGCACAAGAAGATCTTCGCCGACTTCTTCACCTTCCGGCCCGGCAAGGGGCAGCGCTCCTGGCTCGACGCGCACAACGTCGTGAGCGTGCTGTCGCTGCCGTTCTTCCTGATGATCACCTACAGCGGCCTGGTGTTCTTTGCGATCACCTATCTGCCGGCGCCACTCGAAGTGGTGTACGGCGGCTCGGCGGCCGAACGCCAGGCCTACGTGGACGAGTCGCGCGGGCCGGCGCGCCGCTACGCGCCGGTCGAAGCGCCCCAGGTGTCGCTGGCGGCGCTGGTGCGGCGCATAGAGGCGCAGGGCCCGGGCGTGCGGGTGGCGTCGCTGCAGCTGGTCCGGCCGCAGGGCGAACCGGCCTACATCGACGTGCGGCTGGCGCCGGGACCGCCGCACGGCCTGCGCGCCGTGCCGGCACGCTATGGCGCGCGCGATGGCGCCCCGCTCGCGTCCGATCCCGACAACACCACCGCGCGGGTGCGCGGCACGCTCTTCGACCTGCACGAGGGGCTCTACGCCCAGGGCGTGCTGCGCGTGCTGTACGTCGTGTCCGGGTTGCTAGGCTGTGCCGTGATCGGCACCGGGCTGGTGTTGTGGACGGCCAAGCGCCAGCAGCAGCATGCGCGCCGTGCGGACAGCGCACCGCGCACCGGCGCCGACCGCTTCGACGCCAGCGCGCTGCGGCTGGTGGAAGCGCTCAATGCGGGTACGCTGGTCGGGCTACCGCTTGGGCTCGCGGGCTATTTCTGGGCCAATCGCCTGCTGCCCGTCACGCTGGCGGGGCGGGCCGACTGGGAGGTGCACTGCCTGTTCCTGGTCTGGGGCGCGGCGCTGCTCTACGCCGCCCTGCAGCCCATCCGCCGGGTCTGGCTCACGCTGTCGTGGCTCACCGTGGCCGCCTATGCGGCGCTGCCGGCGTTGAATGCGCTCACCACCGACAGGCACCTGGGGCGGACGCTGCCGCAGGGCGACTGGGACCTCGCCGGCTTCGATCTCAGCATGCTCGGGCTGGCCGCCGGTTTCGCCTGGCTGGCGCGCAGGCTCGGTCGGCGCTGGCGCGTTGCGCGCGCAACGACCGGCGCGAAGCGCGGTGGAGCGGCGGCATGAGCAGGCGCGCGCTTTCGTGGCGCGACCGGCTCGCGGTCGGGTCGCGCGTCGTTGCCGCGGCGGTTGGCGGCTATGCGCTCGCCTCGGCGCTCTCGGTGCTGCTGGCGCTGCTGTTGCCGCTGCCGCGCGCGCAGGCGGTGCTGGCAGCATCCATGCTGGGCTTCGTCTGGTACGTCGCGGCCATCATGGTGGCGTTCAGCGTGAGGTCGGCCACCCGCGCCTGGCTCTGCATGGTGGCCCCCGCGACGGCGCTGGCGCTCGCCTGCGTCTGGCTGTTGCCCGCGGCGACCCCGGCAGCGTGAAGCGTCCGGCGCGTCGGCCGCGCGGATACCTCAGAACCGCAGATACCAATACAGCGCCACCTCGTCCGTGTCGGGATGCAGTGCGCTGTAGAGGAAGCGGTCGCTGCCGCCGAGCATGAAGCCCTGGCGCGCATAGAAGCGGCAGGCGGCCACATTGTTGGATTGGGTCTCGAGCCGCAGGCCGGCGAGCTGGCGGCCGCGCGCCCAGTCGGCGGCCACGTCCATCAGCGCGGCGGCGGCGCCCTGGCGCCGGTGCGTCGCGTCGACGGCGAGGTCGTCGATGCTGGCATAGCCGTTCCAGGCACACGACAGCAGCACATAGCCGAAGGGCTGGCGCGCGGCCCGTTCGATCACGAGCACGTCGGCATCCGGATCGTGCAGCGCGTCGGTGAGGGCGTGGGCGTCGAAGGTGTAGGCCTTGCGGCGCGGCGGCACGGCCACGCCTTCGAGCGTGGGCACGGGCACATCGAAGGGCCCGGGCAGCACGGCGTCGATCTGGAACGCGAAATCCCGGGCTTGCAGCGCGGCGATATCGGCAGGCTGGGCGAAGCGGATGGTATGCGTCATGATGGGGTGGGCCGGCGATGTGCGCCGGTCCCACTTCATCATACGGAAACCGGGCGGTCGCCGTCGACCAATTGATCGAACAATTCTTCGCCGCCCATCTGGCCGCCCTTGAGCATGAGCTCGATGCCGTGGGTGGCGGGGTCGTCGCTGTGACCGATGCTGACCGCCACGCCCGGCGCCAGCACCGAATGGAATGACAGGCCCCACAGGCCCAGCGCCAGGACGGCCTGGCTCGAGGTGTCGCCGCCGGCCACGCCGATCCGGGTCAGGCGATGCCCGGCCGCGGCGCAATCGCGCACGATCGCCGCCAGCAGGCGGCCGGTGGCCTCGGCGGCCGCCGCGGTCTGTGCAGCCGTGGGCGGCTCGGCGGGGGGCAGGGTATGCACCAGCAGGTGGTGCCCGCCGGCAAGCACCGCCACCGCGTCGCGTGCACGATTCCGTGCATAGCCGGGCTCGCCATCCAGACGCACGGTATCGACAGCCAGCCGCTGATAGTTGCGCGCCGCATCGATCTGGCGCGCGGTGACGGGCGACAGGCTGCCCGCCAGCAGCAGCACGGGCGCTCGGGCCGGCGCGAGCCGGGCCTGTTGCGCGAGCGGCCGCGGCGCGTCGTCGATCAATGCCGCATCGGCGGCCACCGCCCGCGCCAGGGCCTGTTGCACGCTGCTGGCGCCCACGGCGAGCAGCGTCGCCTGCGCCGCCGCGCGCCACATCAGCCGGCCCAGCGGTGCGAGATGGCGCTCTTCCGTCACGTCGAGCAGCAGCGGGCCGCGGGTGTCGCGCAGCAGGGACGCGATCCAGGCGTCGAGGGCGGCGGCGTCGTCCTGCGCGGGATAGGCCACGTGCGGCAGCGACTGCACCCCGTCCAGGCCCTGCGCGGCCAGGTGGCGGCGCAGGTCGGCCTCGTGCATGGGCGTCACCGGATGACGGCTCATCACCGGATGGCGGTCGATGCGATGGATCTCGGGCGCGGCGCCGGCCCGC
>Ga0160496_1000111_pt1 | contig 67794 bp, 79 predicted proteins | sample DIDPMG_2_FD_108231 | JGI IMG/M metagenome (GOLD analysis project Ga0160496, IMG submission 108231) | Enriched soil microbial communities from UW Madison campus, WI, USA - DID2937_E24_FP MG | ecosystem: Environmental > Terrestrial > Soil > Grasslands | place: USA: Madison, Wisconsin | collected...
GGAGGGGGCGGAGAGGGGGGGGCGTGGGGGGGAGGGGGGAGGAAGGAGTTTTTGTTGGTCCCCCCCCCCCCCCCCCCCCCCCCCAAAAAAAAAAATAACGCCGTTGCGCGAAATAGGGCAGCTGTCAATTTTGGCGGGAGTGTTCACTCGGAGCTATTACATTCGCTCGCTTGATCCGCATCTCCCTCTGGTGACTATATGTGCCGATGGCGAGACATATCATCAAGCCGTATCCCCCCCAAAAACCGATTACGGTTATGTATGTCACATAGCTGAACTGAGGTGCAAGCAAGGCCGCTATGTGGGAGGCGACGGCATCCATCTGACAGGCGGCCATAAAGATTGTCCAGATTTTACGCGCCCAGAGCGACAGCCCTACAAATGCAAAAAAACCAATCGTATCGACCGCCATCTTAGCCCATTCGATGCCGGTATATTCGGATTTCTGAACCAAAGTGGTCGCCAGCCATCCGATCAGATAAATGGCGGCCCCGCTTTTTTCAGCGGGGCCGCCACGGATCGAGGCATATAAGCAAACGGTGATGTTTAGTATCAGCGCGACATAAGCCCAAGTGTAATACATAGCGTTCCTTTGTCAGGCGGCGCGAAGTGGATGAACCAATCCAACATCGCCCGCACCGGGTTTGGAAGGTTTGGCGTCGGTGCCGCCCATGGCCATGGCGCCGCAACCCAGTTGTGTTTTCACTCCGTCAAGCGCCGTGTGTGCGCGGACAATTGCGCCACGAGCCGAGGTCAGAGCCACCAGTGTAGCGGCGGCTTCTTCGAACGCTTCTTGGCCAATCATGATGGAAATGCCATTTGTGCTCATATCGCTGAGGCCGCTGAAAAGGGCGGCCGTATCGCGCATGGCGGTCTTGATCGATCGCTCGGCGGTGAAAAGCTTTTCGGCGCCGTGGGTTACCATTTCATGTCGTTGCACGTTTTGCGTCTTTCTCCGGCTATGATTTCCAGCCGGCATAGATTGTGAGTTTGTGGACAACTTCAACCATTCCCAATAGGGTTGCCACTAACATACCGGCAATCAATGCCAGCCCGATAGCGGCTATGACGATAAGGCCTATGACCTGGATCGCCGGAAGGGTTTTTAGTCTCCGCCTGAACGCGACCCATCGTCCGTCAAGGATGCCGTGGCTGCTACTATCTCCATGAGCACTTCTTCCGGACCTACTTGGTTCGCCAACCGCACCCGTTGAATAGCGAAAGCTATATTCGGGTGTTTGGAGGGTGATGTCATCATCCGCCATATCTTCTGCAGTTGGATGAAGTCGATCAGGATGTGATCTTCGCTGGGTATGTAGGGCTTGTTCATGGAACCAAGCTGGCATTGATTCCGCTCCGGGGGGGATCACCTCTTTTAGGTCTCCTCCTTCAAGGGGGAGGCTACGCGTTTCCTCTTGCGCCAATAGAAGCCGGATCGCCTGCTTGGTGGTAATGCCGCCCAAGCGACGGCGCGCCTCGCCCATATGGGTTTTGACGGTATTCTCGCTGATATGTAAAAGTCGGGCAATTTCCTTTGCCTGGTGGTGCTGAGCGGTCAGGTGCAGAATTTCTTTTTGACGCTCTGATAATGCATCAATGCCCTTTAGGGTCGTTGGCATTTTTGATTCTCCCCCATCAACTCGGTACAGGAGATAAGGTTAACCAAAAAAACGGATGCAATCTATAGTGTGATTTTAGTCCATTTGATCGTTATCGTTTACAATTGAACGGACGAGGGTCATGACACCCTTCCGTTTTGATGGAGACAGCCTTGCGAAGGATGCGGCAAGTTCCTGGCCTTCGGTGTTTTTAAGGAAGGAAGCGGTACTGACCTCCTTAGTGAGCATTCCATCGGTTTCCAAATCAGGAAGATCTTTAAAGAAATAAGCAATTGGCACATTTAGACGACGAGCAATTTCGTGTAGCTTTGAGGCCGAAATGCGGTTTGAGCCCCGTTCATATTTTTGAATTTGTTGAAAGGTCAGTTCGACCGTCTGCGCCAAATCGCTTTGAGTAATGCCCAATTCCTTGCGTCGTTTAAGGACCTGGGTGCCAACGTGAAGATCGACGGGATTACGGGAAGCGGGTAATTTTACAGTTACATTTTTCATCTGAGCTCACTCGCATAACCCGCGGGTAATGCCAAGTAAAGACAACCTTCAATTGGATGCGCTCAGGCATGTGATGCGGCGACGCTATCTTCCAGACCATCTGTTGCAAGTTCAATCGATACCATACCGGCTTCCAGATCAGCCATGATTTCATCGATATATTGTCGCGTCATTGCCTGACGCTTTTCAGATGACTGTGCCTGAAAGTGACCAAGCAAGGCGTTATTTGCAGCCTTTGGGGATAGGTCTCCACTCATGAAGGCTTGTAAGATTTCCGGTATGGATGGTTTCATTTGCCTTCCGAGTACATGGCTATAATTTGGACTATTGTACTTCGCCCGCATTATTCAGAGGATGACATCGTAGATTTTACGGTAGTTTCGGTAGATGCTTGATTATCTACGGAAAGTCGTCTGTTTCCATCTGGGCAACTAACGCTTGCATCTGAGCTGAAGTTAGTACCGTAATTGCTGGAGCCGCGCAGGTTCCAGTGGCCCCTCTTGTTCACTGTGGTTCGGTTGCCCACATCGTCGTACTGGTACGTCGTATTTCCTGCCATGACCTGAGATGTAGGAATAAACGATGTGAATGCGCTCACAGTTAATCCAATAGTGGCTGTCCTAATTGCGCATAGCTTCGCTCTGGCGGCAGACTTCAGCATATCGGTCTCCTTTCTCGCCAAGTGGATATTATGCGGTAGTCATATGCAAGCGAAATATCTTGTTTAGGTGGAAATTTAACCTATTGCCACCTCCTGCATGGCCGTGCAGATTGTTGCTGCGTCCGGTTTTGAGCAGGTCAGTTTCTTAGGTCGTGATGTCCGCATTGGGCGCGAAGGGGAAATTACCTCTTTGACGCGATATCGCGCTCCGCATCAGGCATGCTGGGGCTGAGGCATTCTTGACTTACTCCATGCTGCCTAATTTTCGGCTTTTGCGATGCTTGAATAATAGTTGAGAGCGTGATTAACGCATCAAATGGGACGGACTAGATTTAGGAAAAAATATGTAAGGTATTTTTCTACTGTTTTCGTAGGATTTGGGCGCCTCATTTTCCCCTTGAGATATCCAATGAAGGTACGGAAAGCCTTGCATGGTAACGAGGTTGGGCAAATTTGGACGGACTAAATCTTGAATATCTAACGCGGTACAGCATTTGACGAAAAAGTACAGCAATGCTGTACTTTTTCGTGACGTACCTCTTGTTTGGGGTAAGGTTTTTATATCTATAGAATTTATAACATATTGAAAAAGCTTGCAAAACAGATATCAATTCGTATATTTGGATTGTCGGTTTTTTTAATCCGTCCAATATTGGTATTGGATCGTAAATATTTAAAAACATGCAAGTAAATCAATTGCTTATGGCGTCAAAATTTAGCGTTGCGCCCATGATGGACTGGACGGACCGGCATTGTCGCGCCTTCCATCGCACTCTCACGCGCCATGCTCTGCTTTATACCGAAATGGTCACCACCAAGGCAGTTATCCATGGCGACCGGGCGCGCTTGCTCGGTTACAGCGATGTAGAACATCCGGTAGCGCTGCAACTTGGCGGTTCCGAGCCGGATGAACTGGCGCAGTGTGCGAAGATTGCTGAGGACTGGGGTTATGATGAGGTCAACCTCAACTGTGGTTGTCCATCGGACCGTGTGCAGTCCGGGGCATTTGGCGCCTGCCTGATGCGCGAGCCGCAACTGGTGGCCGACAGTATGCAGGCGATGATCGGGGCGACAAAATTACCGGTGACCGTCAAGTGCCGGATCGGTGTCGACGACCAGGCGCCGCGCGAGAGCCTGTTTGCCCTGGTGGAGGCCTGCCGCAGGGCGGGCGTAACCTCTTTTGCCGTCCATGCCCGCAAGGCCTGGCTTAAAGGCCTCTCACCCAAGGAAAACCGTGACGTACCGCCGCTTGATTATGAGCTGGTTTATGAATTGAAACGGGCCTGTCCGGACCTGACCATTGTCATTAATGGCGGCATCGGCACGCTCGAAGACGCTCAGGCGCATCTGGCGCGGGGTGTTGACGGCGTGATGCTTGGCCGTGCCGCTTATCATGAACCGGCGTTGCTGGGACAGGTCGATCGTCTGTTCTTCGGCGCTGATGCGGACGTGGGGCCTTTCGACGCGCTTGAAGCCTATCGACCCTACATGGCCGGACAGTTGGCCATCGGCGTGCCGCTGTCGCACATGACGCGTCATATGCTTGGCGTCATGCACGGTCTGCCCGGCGCGCGGGCCTTCCGAAGGGGCATGACGGTCGATTCCATCCAGCCAGGTGCCGGTCTGGAGGTGGTCGACCGGGCGGTTGCCGCCGTGCGTGAGGCACTGGCCGCGGTGAGGCCCGCCGCGAGGCTTACGAGCAGGTCAGGGATGCCGGTTAAGTAGGCAGATTAAGGATGCAGAATGAGGCTCGACGGCGTCGCTTCAAAGCGCGACAAGCGGCCGAGATAGCTCATGCCGAGCAGTGAAGTGGGCAGGCCGTCCTTGACCACCAGGGCATCGACATTGTGCACGGTGCTTTGACCGATGCCGACAACGCTGAGATTGACCGACGCGGCATAGGTCTTGCCGTTGGCGGTGCTGACCTCGCGATCATAGGTCAGGTTCCGGGCGTCAAAGCCGAGCCGCTGGGCGTCGGCCGGTGTGAGTGCCACGACCGTGGCGCCGGTATCTACGAGGAAGCGCACAGCGCGTGTATTGACAGTGGCATTGGCCCAGAAATGGCCGTCTTTCGCCTTGGGTATGGCGGTGACGTGCGCATTGGTGGTGGGGCTGGTCTCAACCACACTGGTGGCTTCGGTTGTGGCGATATCGGCCTGGGTGGCGTGCTGGCCGAGTGACAGTACACCGGTGCCGGCCAGGACGGCGCAGAAGACGGCGCTGCCCAAAACGATCGCTGATTTAAACATGAAACTGACACTCCGCGCCGTATCGGTCTGGTCTGGCCGAAGGATCGTTTTGATCCTGCTGGTCATCCTAACGGAATAGGGTTGCTTTATGATGAATCAGTCTGGTGGGATCTGAAATTTGCAAAGTAGAATTTATTTTTGTCTTTTGCTGTGAAAATTATAATAATAAAAACAATTAATTAAAGTATTTATTGCAAATAATTTGTTCCGTGTTCGGATTAGTTCTTGCAATAAGGGAAATTTACGGCATAGTTAACTCACGACGCGACGACGACTGAGAGGGTGAAAACCCCTGCGAGCTGCGCCGCGTCTTCTGGTCCATTCACGCATTTGGAAAAGGAGACGCAACTATGCAAGACCAAGAAAAGAAACAACACGCCATGACTTCCTTCGCTCTGTTCGGAGGGCTTTTCGCCAGCCCGCGCAGCAAGGAGCCGCGCGCGGTCAGCCGTCCACAGGATTTCAAACCGATCCATCGGAAGTAGACGAAGAAGGGCAGGCGATTCTTCGCGTGCCTAAAACAAAAACCCCTCGTGAGTAATCACGAGGGGTTTCTTGCCTGAAGTCACAAGGCTTTCAGATAGGATGTGGCCAGGCTTTAGTTGGCGGCCAGCTTGACACCGGCCTTGGCTTCAGCGGCAGCCATGTTCGGACTCGACTTGATGACCTTGGTGGTGGCGCCGGAGCCATCAGCACCGAACTTGGCCGACAGTTCGACCCAGTAGAGACCGTCAGCGGCGAGGAAATTGTACTTGTAATCGACCTGGTAGCTGCCGCCGCGGAAATCGCAGGATTCGATATTGACCATCTGCTTGCCGGTAACGGCGACAACCTTGGATACGGCGGTCTTGCCGACGCCGGCGGCCAGCATGCCGGCGGTGGCTTCCTGGTCGTCCGTGCAGGTACCGGCGTGGGCCGCAGCGGCCGTCAGGATCATGATGGCGGCGGCGGTGAAAAGGCTTTTCTTTATCATTTGTTTCTCTCCTTGAGGTTCTTCAGGGTAAGACCGATGTTATATGAGAGAGGGAAACATTCAGTTAAATCCGGTGGCAAGGCTTCCTTAAGGTCGCTTAACGGGCCAAAGGCAAAGCCTTGATGCATAACGGCGCGAAGGTTAACCGCCGGCTGCGGGCGACAGGACATAAAAAAAAGATGCGGAAATTTCCGCATCTTTTTCAAATTATATGAAACGTGAGGGCGAATACCGCCCTGTTTCCTAGTTGGAGGCGAGCTTGACGCCGGCCTTGCTCGACGCAGCGGCCAGGTTCGGGCTCAGGCCGCTGAACTTCATGTCGGCAACCTTGCCGCCTGAGATCTTGGCCGTGCCGGTGACCCAGTAGAGGCCGTCCGAACCGATGACGTTGAACTTGAATTCCGAGGTGACGTTGGCGCCGGCGGTGTCGCAGGTTTCGAGGTTGATCATCTGCTTGGTCTGCGTCGGCACGACCGGAGCGATTTTTGCGCTGGCGGCGGCGGCAATGGCCTTGCCGACCATGCTTTCCTGGCCTTCGTCGCAGTCTGCGAAGGCTTGGGTGGTGACGAGGGCGAAGGAGAGAGCGAGGGCGCCGGCCAGAACGGCCTTAGAGGTCGAGGTTTGCATTTTGCAACTTTCACGCAGATTTTTACAACAGGGTTCTGAAGGGCCTTGGAGGAGGTATAATAGGCCCGTGATGCGTAAATACGACTGAAGGTTTAATATCGGGTGAATCATACCGCACTGCAATATGGTTAAAATTTCATAAAAAAACGGAGACACTTTTCAGTGCCTCCGTTCACTCTTTTTTGCGTCAGCCTGCGGGGCCGTGCAGGCGTCTGGCTGTTTAGGCGGCCGTCAGTTCGGACAGGAAGCGGCGAATGTTTTCGCTCATGGCTTCCGTACGCTGCGTCAGCTGGTTGGCGGCGCCCAGCATTTCGGTCGAGGCCTTTTCCGTGTCGGCAGCGGAAGCGGAGAGTTGCGCAACCGAAGAGGAGGCCATCGAGGTGCCGTCAGACGCTTCGTTGACATTGCGGGCGATCTCGTTGGTGGCATCGCCCTGCTGGTGGACGCTGTCGGCGATGGACGAGGCGATCTCGTTCATGTGCTTGATCGTTTCGCCGATGCCCTTGATGGCATTGACGCCGTTGGAAGCGGCCGACTGGATGTCCTTAATGCGTTCGCGGATTTCGTCGGTGGCCTTGGCGGTTTGCTGGGCCAGCGACTTCACTTCCGAGGCGACGACCGCAAAGCCCTTGCCGGCTTCGCCGGCGCGGGCGGATTCGATCGTGGCGTTCAGGGCGAGCAGGTTGGTCTGCTGGGCGATGGCGTTGATGAGGTCGACCACTTCGCCGATCTGGTCGGCAGCGCGGCTCAGTTCGGCCATCGAGGCATTGGTGCGATCGGCTTCCGAAACGGCTTCGGCGGCGATTTCGACCGAGCGGACAGCCTGGTCACCGATGACGCCGATCGAGGCGGAAAGCTCGGTTGTGGCCGAGGCGACGTTCTGGACGTTATCAGCCGAGTTGCGGATCGAACCGACGGCGTCCTGCGAGCGGCGTTCGTTTTCCTGGGCGATGGTCAGCAAGGTGCGGCCGTTGGCATCGAGATCCGAGGCGGCGTTGCCAAGGGCGTCAAGCATGTCCTGGGCTTCGTGGCGGAAGCGTTCGGCCAGTTCCGACATCTGGCGGGCGCGTTCCTCACGGGTCTTGGAGGTGGCGGCCTCAATGGCCATCAGGCGTTCCTTTTCCTCGGCATTGGCCTTGAAAACATTCAGGCTGTCGACCACCGACTTCAGTTCGTCGCGGCGGGCAAGGGCGGAAATGTCAACATTCAGATGACCGTTGGCCAGTTCTTCGGTCGTCTTGGCGATACGGTTGATGCCGGTAACGGTGACGCGCGAGAAGATGAAAGCGATCGCGCCGGACACGCAGGCCATGATCACGGCGAAGATGGTCAGCAGGCTGATGCCGGTGGTCTGGGCGGCCTTGGCGTCCGTGGCGGCCTTGGTGGCGGCGGCGACATTGGCCTTGATCAGCTGGTCGCTGATGTCCGACATCTTGGCATAGCCGTCATCGAATTGCGACATCATCGGGCCAACCGATGCGAAATCAACGTCCATGACGGAGCCGGCGAATTCGACGGCTTCCTTGTAGGTTTTCACTTCCTTGCCGAGATCACCCAGCAGCTTCTTCTGTGCCGGATCGCTGGCTTTGCCGGCGTCAGCCTTGACACGGGCCTCGATCTTGCCGAGATCTTCGGTGACCTTGGTGACGGTGGCCGAGGCGTTGGCCGTCGGGTCAGTCGCCTTCTTGGTCAGGGCGTTATAGAGCTGGCCGTTGGCTTCCTTTATCGAAGACTTGATGTCGCCGAGTTCGACGACCTGCGGAAGGGCGCGCGTATTGATATCGTCGATGGTCTTGCCCTGACCGTTCATGACGTAAATGGCACCGAAGGCCAGTACGGCCATAAGGGCGGTGGCGACCGCAGCGGGCGCCATGAATTTAACGGTGAACGACAGATTCGAAAGCTTGAACCCCCCGGCGTTATTAGCGTTAGTGAGTTTCGTCATATTGAGGCCCCTGACAAACTTATATTAAGGCGTTGAATTTCTTTCAGACTTTCTTTTCCAAAGGCCGCATGCAGGCGCGCGGGCGCCAGGAGCGACTCATGGTTAAGATGAGCCTTTGCGTCAACCTGTCAGATTAAGGTTGTCGAAATCCTAACGCCGTTGCCGGGAACACATAAAAGGCAAAAAAGCGCGCCAATCGTATGATGGGCGCGCTTTCCGGATAGATGGAGGTGCTGTGTTACTGAGCAACGCCCTTGGCATTGACTGTTTGCGCGGGCACCTTGGGAGTGGCGACCTCCGCAATAATATCCTGCGCCGATTTGCCGTGGATCTGGGCGGAAACCTGAACCGGCTTGTGGGTGGCATCGGCCTGGACCTTGGCCGAATTCAGGGACTGGGCATTGAGCAGGGCGACCGTCTGGGTATCCAGGGCCTGTGTCTTTGCATTGACCTGAGGTGTCTCCGCCGATGCCGCCGGCGCATCTGACGGCCGGACGGCATCAAGCGAGGTGGCCAGGCGCGAACCCCGGCCGCGGAACTGATAGAAGATGTGCGAGCCGACCTGCGCCACGCGTTCCATCGTGCTGCCCCAGCCGGGCTTGACGCCGGTGGTATGGAAGCTGGTCGAGGTACCGACCGAAGTCATGACATAACCGCTCAGCGCGGCATCGGCCACCTTCTGGGCGCGGCGCCAGGCCCAGCTTTCGAGCGGGGCGCCCATGGCCCCGTTGCAGACGAAGCTGAACTGGCAGGAGGTACGCTGGTAAGCGCCCTGATAAACGACGCCACAAATCGTTTTGGGGTAGGCCGGATGGCGGACGCGGTTAAGGATAACCTGGGCGACGGCGCGCATGCCGTCTTCGCCTTCGCCGCGCGCTTCATAATAAACAGCCTGGGTCAGGCAGTCGGAATCACTGCGGTTGGCGCTCTTGAACTTCATCGCCGCAGCGGCGCGGACGGAAGGTACGGATGTCTCGCTGAGGGGGGAAGCGGGGGCAATATTGCTGGCGAGAACGATTTTAGCGCCAAGTCCGGAATCCGGCAGGTCGCGCTGATTGCGGGCATCATCGGAGATGCGCATGGCCGTCAGGTTCTGGGCGAGCAGGCTGTTGTCAGTGCCTGTTCCGGCATATTGGGAGAAGCGCATGGCGATATTAAGCGCGCTCTGATCAACGGTGCCTACCGCATCGAGCGTCTTCATATCGACCTTGCCGTCACGTGCCGCCATCATCAGGCGGGCAGCGTCCTTCGGCGCGCTGCCTTCGCGCGCCAGGTGGCCGCCCAGGCAGGCCGCGCCAACCGACGCGCCCACCAGAAGACCCACTGCACTCGCTGCCATGAGGGCGCGCATGCGATAGCGCGCAATCGAAATGGATATCAAGACTATCTGGTCCTATGTGACAAGGGCGTTACGTGCCCTCCGGAAAGTCGTCTGGGTGTCTTGCGGTACAGATACTCAATGCAATTTACAGGCCAGGGACTCAACCCCAGCAGGACAGATAGGACCCGCTGGGCAGGCCGCTATCTAGGAGGCAATTGTGGCTGAAATGTGTTCAAAATGTAATGATGCTTTGTCACGGACAGTTGTACGCCCTTCTTTATGGGAATTATATAAGCAAACCATGCGAACTGATTGCAGCTTAAAATCTTTTTATTGACAGGAAAAGCGAAGTAATAGCTGCATGGATTATATGCGTAATCCAATCTTTATTATTTGCCAATGCTTTATAGTCAAATTCTTATTCAGATAAGCTTAATTTAACGATGTGTTAAGTGGCTCCCTTCATCAGAAGTTACGCTTTCTTTCCGTAAACGTAAAGATGGAAGAGCGGAATAACCGGCTGGAATCCCAGCGAAATTCCGAGCTGTATGACGACTGCACTGACAGGTTTTGGTGGCGACATTATTTAGAACGAGGTTATTCGTTCAGGCCTGGACGCGGGGCATAAATTTTATGTGCCTCTTTCATTTTTTTTACCGCCCCTTATGTTGTGTTCATGGCACGTTCTCCAACTCCTACCGGCGTCTCTGATAATTCCTCTGCCTTCGTGGCGGATTTCAATCCGGCCCATCCCGTTACCTGGGTGCCGCACCGGCCCGAACGCCCGCAGAAGGCCGACGGCGGCAGAAAATTCCGCCTGGCAGCGCCCTATGAGCCGGCTGGCGACCAGCCAACCGCCATTGCCGACCTGATGGAAGGCATCAATGCCCACGAGCATGATCAGGTGCTGCTGGGCGTCACCGGTTCCGGCAAGACCTTCACCATGGCAAAGATCATCGAGCAGACCCAGCGTCCGGCCCTGATCATGGCGCATAACAAAACGCTGGCGGCACAGCTTTATTCCGAGTTCAAGGCTTTCTTCCCGGATAACGCGGTCGAGTATTTCGTCTCCTATTACGACTATTACCAGCCGGAAGCCTATGTGCCGCGCACTGATACCTTCATCGAGAAGGACTCGTCGATCAACGAACAGATCGACCGGATGCGCCACTCGGCCACCCGCGCCATTCTGGAACGTGACGATGTGATCGTCGTCGCCTCGGTCTCCTGTATCTACGGTATCGGCTCGGTCGAGACCTATACGGCCATGACTTTCGACCTGACCGTCGGTCAGACGATTGATGAGGGACAGCTTCGCGCCGATCTTGTGGCTTTGCAATACAAGCGCAACGACCAGGCCTTCGAGCGCGGCACCTTCCGCCGCCGTGGCGATGTCATAGAGATTTTCCCGGCCCACTATGAAGACCGCGCCTGGCGTATCAACATGTTCGGCGATGAGATCGAGGGCATCCAGGAGTTCGATCCGCTGACTGGCAAGAAGATGCAGGACCTGAAAGAGGTTCGTGTCTATGCCGCGAGCCACTATGTCACGCCGCGCCCAACGCTCAACCAGGCGGTCAATCGTATCAAGGCCGAACTCAAGCAGCGTCTGGAACAACTCCACGGTGAAGGCAAGCTGCTGGAAGCGCAGCGCCTTGAGCAACGCACCACCTTTGACCTCGAAATGATCGAGGCCACGGGCGCCTGCGCCGGCATCGAAAACTACAGCCGTTACCTCACCGGCCGCGGTCCGGGCGAGCCGCCGCCGACCTTTTTTGAATATATGCCGGATAACGCCCTGTTGTTCGTCGACGAAAGCCACGTCTCGGTGTCGCAGATCGGCGGCATGTATCGCGGTGACTTTGCGCGCAAGTCGATCCTGGCCGAATATGGCTTCCGCCTGCCGTCGTGCATGGATAATCGCCCGCTCAAGTTCGAGGAGTGGGACGCCATGCGTCCGCAGTCGGTCTATGTATCGGCCACGCCCGGCAAATGGGAAATGGAACGCACCCAGGGCGTCTTCGCCGAACAGGTCATCCGCCCGACCGGCCTGATCGATCCGCCGGTCGAGATCCGGCCCGTTCACAAGGACAATTTCAGCCAGGTCGATGACGTTATCGCCGAGGTGCGTGAGGTCGCCAAGCAGGGCTACCGCTCTCTGGTGACGGTGCTGACCAAGAAGATGGCCGAGAACCTGACCGACTATATGCACGAGCAGGGCATCCGCGTCCGCTATATGCACAGCGATGTCGAAACCCTGGAGCGCATCGAGATCATCCGCGATCTGCGGCTCGGTGCGTTTGATGTGCTGATCGGCATCAATCTGCTGCGCGAAGGTCTGGATATTCCGGAGTGCGGCTTCGTCGCTATTCTCGATGCCGACAAGGAAGGCTTCCTGCGTTCGGAAACCTCGCTGATCCAGACGATCGGCCGGGCGGCGCGGAATGTCGACGGCAGGGTCATTCTGTATGCTGACAAGATGACCGGTTCGATGGAGCGGGCTCTGGCCGAGACCAGCCGCCGCCGGGACAAGCAGATGGCCTATAATGCCGAGCACGGCATCACGCCGGAATCGGTCAAGCGCGGTATCTCGGATATTCTCGACAGCCCCTATGAAAAGGGCGATCGTGTCCAGATTCCAATGGGCGTCGCCGAAAAGGACACCAAGCCATTCCTTGGCTCCAATTTCCAGGCGACCCTGCGAGACCTCGAAGCAAAGATGCGCGAAGCGGCCGGCAATCTCGAATTTGAAACCGCCGCGCGACTGCGCGATGAGATCAAGCGCCTGAAAACGCTCGATCTGGAATTCGCCAAGGACATGTTGGACAATGGATAATTGTTATAATTCCGGTATTCTGGAATTATTGTAGTATGCGTCTACCGCATGGCGGAAAAAGACCGGAGGATCGATTTTGTCCATTGTTCACCGGCTGCCATCACTCAACTGTCACGTTAACCGAATAGCGTTATATTAGAGCAACGCCTGTGGGCAAATCATGCGTTTTTGACGCATTCACGCCATAATTCCACTGGATTTTTATTTGATTTCGAGAGACCCTTGTGCTGTGGGCTGCCATTGCGTTCCGGTTTTCCGGTGGGCAAACGGATGGTTCGGGCTGGCATTCTTCTTGCACAGCTTACTACCTGAGACATATGGTTGTCTTTGAACACTGACTCGTGTTGCGTTCGTCAAATGGGGTTAATTGAGATGCGTAGGACTAGATTGAATGTGGTGCCGCCAGTCTCCAAGGAGATCGCCTTGGGGGCGCACCCTGTCGTGAAGGAAATCGCCCTGGGACAGGTGATCGACGGCGACAAGGTGATGAGCCTGCCTACACCTGTGACCCATAAGGTAAACTTTCCGGAAGATATGGCTCAGGTCCGCGAAACGCGTACGCAACGTGTGCGCCGCCTTCAGGAAGAAGCCCGCGCCCTGGCCCGTGAGCAGATCGCCGAATTCGAAGTGCTGCTCGATGCAACGGCCAAAGCGGCGCTCGAAATCGCCGATGGTGGGGAGGTCTATTCGATCGGCGCCCGCGAAATCTGCCGCCGTCTGGCAGATGAATTGCCGCGTACCCTGCAAACGCTTCAGGTCATTTCCAAAAAACGCTGATTAAAAACACCCTCAGTATCGTATATAACACTGGTGCGGTGGATTGTTTTCCCATAGTCTTTGCCATTCCGGCGAGATGGACTCTTGGCCTGTGCGCGCGGATTGGCGATACCGTATAGGCGGGGAAGCGGAGACATGTCTCAGGTCAGTGCCGGCGCGATAGGCCGCTTCATCCTGCTGGCGGGCCTTGCCGTTCTGGCCGGCTGCCACAAAAAGCCCGAAGAAGCCCCACCCGCCGCCGTAATGGCGCCCGCACCGGTTGCCGCGCCCAAACCAGTGCCGCCGCGCCCACCACGCAAACCTGGCCTGTGGCAGACAACCCTCTCGGAAGAAGGCAGCGCGGAACCGCCGCAGGTGCTGAAAATATGTATCGATGCCCTGACCGATCAGCACCTGGGTATCCTGGGTACGGATCTCTCAGGAGATAGCTGTGCTACCAAGACGTTCAGCCCGCAGGGCGAGGGCAATTGGGGCGTACTGGCCGAATGCACCCTGGGACCAGGCGTGATAACGGAATATTCCGGCTCGGTGACCGGTGATTTCAACAGTCAGTATGAAATGAACGTGCGCTCCCAGACCACGGGCGGCAGCCAGATGAACCGGGTCACCAATTACACGGTCAGCTCAAAGCGCCTTGGCGCCTGTGCCGCCGGGCAGAAACCGGGTGATGTCATTAATGACGGGGTCAAGATGAACCTGTTCGGCATGGCGGGCGTCGATCGCGGCGGCGTGAAAGCCCCCGCATCGGAAGCGCCGGCGCCGGACGTGGTTGACTAGGCCAGCCAGGCTTTCGGATTCGGCACTGGGCGCTGGTGCAGCAGGTGATTGAAACCCATGACCGCGCGGCCGACGGTGTAGCCCAGGCAGAAAAGCAATAACAACAACATGATAGTGGTAATCACAGGCGCGGTGATATGATTCTTCTGCACGAAGGTATAGGCGACCGCATTCAACAGGACCGGACCGATGCCGTACCAGAAGGTACGCTTCTGAAATTCATAGTGGCCCTTGATCCAGTCGGGCGCCTTGTCTTCGGCGAAATTGGCGACCAGCATGGCGAGCAACGCGGTCAGGCCGAAAGTCATGACCGTGAACAGGATCAGCAGATAGTTGAGATAGGCGGTCAGCCGGGCATCGGCCAAAAGGGCCTTCAGGCCGCTCATGGTCGTTTCAGCAGGCGGTTTGGCGGTCATTCGGCGTATCCGTGTGATTAAGCCCTGAGCCTAGTACGACCTGAGCCATGCCGCAATGCAATATTCAGGCTTCGATGTTCGGCACCAGCGGCGCCAGGTCGGTGACGCCGATATTCAGGCCCATCTGGCTGAGCAAGGTGGTGATCTGGCCGCGATGGTGGGTCTGATGATTGAAGACATGGCTGAGCAGCAGGCCGACCGTCTTGGTGAAGGCGCCGCCGGTGGCGCTTTGATAGGACAGCGGCGAGGCAATATCGCCATCGCTCAACTGATCGATAAAGCGGATATAGAGCGCGTCGAGTTCCGCGCGCACGGGCGCCAGTTCCGCCAGCGTCGGATAGAGCAGATCCGCCAGAATTTTCGGTTTCGGCAGTGCGTCGAGCGGCATCAGCACCTGGCCGTAGGGCTGCGGCCGGAAGCGATTGAGCCACATCAGATCGGCGACAATAAGGTGATTAAGCGTACCGAGCACGGAGCCAAAGAAGGCGCCGCGCGATTCCAACAGAGCTTCGTTGGACAGCGGCGTAATCAGCGCGATCAGGCGCGCATTCATGACGCTGTTATAGGTCGCCATCAGGCGCAGGTGTTCCTTGAAGGCCAGCTCAGTCATTTGTATAGACCACGCATACCCCGGCCTGATCGGCATCGGACAGGGCTTCCGGCTTGATGACCGAAACTTCGATCCGGTGGACATGCGGCAGGGCCACCAGTGCCTGCGCCAGATCTTCGGCCAGGGTTTCGACCAGTTTGATATGGCCGCGGGCGATGAAGTCACGGGCGATCTGGCCCACCAGTTCGTAGTTCAGCGTATCTTTCAGGCTGTGGATGGCATGAAGGTCGATATCGAACACGGCATCGATGATCAGCGGCTGGGTGCGGCCGTGTTCATGATCATAGATACCAATGGCGGCCTCGACGCGCAGACCTTTGACGAATATGCGGCGGGAAATCAGGCTCATAGCGAACTCCACGTTTCCGGCGGCAGCAGATCATTCAGGCTCATATCGGCGCGGTGGCACCATTCGCCCAGTCGGATCGGGCAGGCGGCGATATCAGCCGGCGTGAGAATGACGCTGTTGGTCGGGGTTTCCTCGATCTCGAAGCGCACGCATTCGAAATCCGGCATATGGACGGCCAGTGTGGCGTTCAGCTTCATATATAGCGCGGTGGCGACGGCCTCAGTGGTCGGGTCGCCGGCGATGACGAGAAGGCGCTGCAGCAATTCCGGTTCGTGGCTCTGGAAATAGCCGATCATCGGATCGTCATGGCCGAGCTGGAAGGCGTGATCGAGGCTGTCATCGACAAAGCCGTGCCAGTGGCGTTTCAGGTCGGCGAAGCTGGCGGCGTAGTTGGCGCTGCCCCACTGGATCTGGCGGTCGCCCTTGCTTTGCAGGCTGACCGCGACGAATTCATTATGGCCATGCGGCGTCAGGCACTTCGAATTCTGATCGAAGCGCAGGCGGTGGGCCATGGAAAAACGGCGTTTGAACTGGAGTTGCATACTGGAAAGCCTTTACGGGCGTTCAACAGCAAAGCAGCCTCAAAGTCAATGTGGGCAAAGTCAATCCGGACGAGAGCGGGGCGCGTCGTCAGCCAGGCGGTGGCCGCTTTCGCGCCGCCTCCGCCATTTCCGCCTCAGGGATCGGTTTCAATCCGAGCGCGGCGCGCGCCTCAAGAATACAGTCGGTGTAATCGACATAGGTGACCTTGGGCGTCTTCGGGGCAGTGCCTGGCCTGTTGCCGGCTACTGGCATCGGCTGTTCAGGGATGACCTTGCCTTGCGGGGCGGGCGTTTTTAAGGGGTGTCGAGGTGCCGCCGGGGGCTGAGCCTGAGACTGACTGACGTTTTGGGCGGCGTCCCACCATGATCCCAGAGCCTGACGGCGCTCCTCGCCCCATCTCAGTGTGCCGGCCAGCGAGACGCGCGCCTTGATGGCGGCTTCCTCATGCGTGGCGCGTTCGGCCTCAAGCTTGCGCGGATCGGGCGTGTTGCCGCGGATCTGGCGCTCGGCGCGATCGTAGCGGCTGTAGATGCGCTCGATAACGGCGGCCACGCGCACGGCGCGCTCGACGCCCGGCAGGTCTTCGGGATCGTCCATGGCGGTGATCTTGAGCAGCATCCGGTCGGCAAAGGCGCGCAAAAGCCCGCGCCGCTCTTCCGGGGTCAGGTGTTGCTGTGCTGTCTGGTCATCCAAAGCCATCGGTACAGAATGCATCTGGAAATGGGTGAGGGGATAGATTGAGTTCTGGAAAAGGTCCAAGGCGGACAATATGCTAGGATTAGTGAAATCGAGAAGCTTAGGAGAGTGGAGAAATTACTTGGATGCACCAAAGCGAGTAGCCGTCACTATTTCTCTGAATTTGTTTTTGCGGAATAGGGCAAATCGTGGTTGATGAGGCTAAGTAGTTGCAATTCTGCCGGGCATTTCGGTCGCTACGTCGGGGAATAGTGCAGTCAATATCTAACCAGATTGTATTTGAACTATGAAGAAGCCTTTCAAGGGCCGGGATGTACTAGCCGAAATTCGCGCACGCCGGACGTTGTCACGGCGTCGCGCACCTCATCCTTACGCCAATAGATATTTCGTCAGGGCACAGGAAGGAGATTTGCGCGAGCGTATTGATATCATTGGAGAAAAATATCATACGGCTGCGAGCCTAGTATCAGGCCATGTCCGAATTGTAGCGCCTGCCTCTCTAACACTCTCTCAAAACACCGATCAAACCATCGGGTTTCTTCAGACCATTCGGGAAGTTGTGCCGCTGGGCGCGAACACCATTTCTGTGTACCTTAAAGATTTGAAGGAGATGTCCCCGATTTGCGCGGTGCTATTTGCCAGTGAAATGGACCGAATGAAGCGATTGCGTGGAGGCACTCACCGCATTCCAAATGATATCGGTTGGCAGTCTGAAATAAAGAAGATGTTGAACGAGATCGGAGTTTTCGATCTCGTCGGAGTCGACAACAAACCGCAACCGGAACAAACAGAAGACGCTGAACGGTACATAAAGATTCGCTCGGCCAATCGGGTTGACATGGAGCGGGCAATGCGAAGTCTGTTAACCGAGGTCGACTCCATTGTTACCTTTGTCAAATCCAACCCCCATATGGTCGGTGCAATTAGTGAAGCTATCACCAATGTGCGACAGTGGGCTTACAATGGAATGACGGCAGAGCCTCCTACGGAAATCCGCGATCGTTGGTGGTTTCTTGCCTCATATAATATCGAATTACGACGCTTTTCTATATTGGTTTACGATCATGGCCAAGGTATACCCGCCACTCTCCGTAAGCTAGGATGGGAGAAGTTGAAAGCTTTTCTGTCTGATGAGCTATTCAATGATGCGGATGCAATCGAGGCCGCATTTCGAGTTCCTCGCTCCGCTACTGGGGAGAGCAATCGAGGTAAAGGATTGAAGGAGATGCGAAACTTGTTGGAAAAGTTCGCACGTGGATCACTTCGTGTAATTAGTGGCAAGGGTGAATACACGTATGATTGTAACGGGGACATTGGAAAACGACTTTACAACTACGATATAGGTGGGACACTCGTTGCGTGGGAAATTTATGAGTCCGATAAGTGAAATGACCGAAACGACGATTAACATCGGAAGTGATTTTTCACCGTTTCCAGGTGGACGGGTGAAGCTTGATGGGCCATTTAGTGGTCAAGAGTTCCGTGACGACTATCTCGTGCCGGCTTTGAAAGCAAACGATCGAGTGCACGTCATTATAGACTCCGCATTCGGGTACGGCTCGTCGTTTTTGGAAGAATGCTTTGGTGGACTTGTGCGCTCATGCGGCTTCCGACTTGAGGACCTAGAGGGTAAGCTTGTACTTGAGCACGAGAAGCCAGGGTTCGAGTATTACGTTAAAGATATCTGGCAGTACATCGCGGACGCCGACATTCAGGAGCGCAAACGCGCATGAGTGATGCCGGTAGCGCTATTACTGCTGGCGGCATTGCCGGCGCAGTCTTCGGGTCAATCTCTGGAATTCTGACAAGCGCGCTGCAAGCCAGCTGGATGGAAAGCCGAACCCGCAGCGCGGACCTTTACAATCGCAAGATTGATGAAATTGTGGGGGAACTGGCCAAGGTCAACGATCTAGCCTTGCGATATTGGACAAGCGACTCGTATCTGCCATTAGAACATGTCGCTATCCTTAACGCTCGTAGTGAAATCTATGCGCTAATCGCGGGAGCAAAGCGCGAGCATGTAGGCCAATTCGAAGATACTGATTTCCGCAATCGAATTCAGATTTACTATAATGCTATAACCGGCGCCGGTTTTGGCGCCAGGGACAGGCATTCGGCTGATCCAACTGTACCTCTGGCAGCCGGCCGTTATTATACAGACTGCAGGGAATTTGCAGAATCGTGCCGCTACCGATGGTCATTTCTTCATATTTTGCCTTGGGGAAGGGGAAAGTAGCCACAGAGCTTTCAGCGAAATGTCCAAATTGGACGCGTGGTCACGCACTAGCCAGATGCATCTGTTTAACCTCTTGCATCAAACAAAAAGGCCACCGCGAGCGGTGGCCTTTCGTGTGCTTAAGACAAGCGATCCTTACAGATAGAACTGCACCATATTCTGCAGCGAGACCGGCTTGATCTTCGGGGCATTGCCGGCGGTGCCGAACTGCTCAAAACGATCTTCGCAGACCTTCTGCATCATCGCATAGGCCGGCTTGAAATAGCTGCGCGGATCGAAGCCCGCCGGGTTTTCAGCCATGGTCTTGCGGATGCCGGCGGTGATGGCCAGGCGCAGGTCGGTATCGATATTGATCTTGCGCACGCCCATCTTAATGGCCTTTTGCAGTTCCTCGACCGGCACGCCCCAGGTTTGCGGAATGGCGCCGCCATAGGCATTGATCTCGTCCTGCAATTCCTGCGGCACGGAAGACGAGCCGTGCATGACGAGGTGGGTATTGGGCAGGCGCTTGTGGATGGCCTCGATGACGTGCATGGCCAGCACTTCGCCATCCGGCTTGCGCGTGAACTTGTAGGCGCCGTGCGAGGTGCCCATGGCAATTGCCAGCGCATCGACGCCGGTCTTGGCGACGAAATCGACGGCCTGGTCGGGGTCGGTCAGGAGCTGGTCATGCGACAGCACGCCCTCGGCGCCATGGCCATCCTCGGCCTCGCCCATGCCGGTTTCCAGCGAGCCCAGCACGCCCAGTTCACCTTCGACCGAGACGCCACAGGCATGGGCCATCTCGACCACCTTGCGCGTGATATCGACATTGTACTCATAGTCGGCCGGGGTCTTGGCGTCGGCCTTCAGGGAGCCGTCCATCATCACCGAGGTGAAGCCGTGCTGGATGGCCGAGGCGCAGGTGCCGAGCGAATTGCCGTGGTCCTGGTGCATGCACAGCGGCACTTCCGGATAGATTTCGGCCAGCGCATTGATGATGCGCTTCAGCATCAGGTCGTTGGCATAGGCGCGGGCGCCGCGCGAGGCTTGCAGGATCACGGGGGACGCGGTCTTGCGCGCCGCCTCCATGATGGCGATGCCTTGTTCCATATTATTGATGTTGAAGCCGGGTACGCCGTAATTGTGTTCGGCGGCGTGATCGAGGAGTTGTCGTAAACTTATGCGAGCCATTATTTTCCCTTTTTCGTAGCCGCTGTGGTGGTCTGCAAACGCCCGTCTTCCTGCGCTTCGCTGCTCACGTACTCAAGTACGCTCCGCTGCGAGGCTCGGAAGCCAGTCATTTTCGACTCACCACAGCGGCTACGATACCTGTGGTGAGTAGTAAAGGCCCTGTGGCGGGGCCGGGTAGGTCATCCGGACGGATTGGTCTTTGACCTGTTCTGGACCGTCCGGATGTAAATTTTAAATGCGACAGTAACCCTGCAATTACTGTTCCAGTGCGGCGACGCCCGGCAGAACCTTGCCTTCCATCCATTCGAGGAAGGCGCCGCCCGCGGTCGAGACAAATGTCATGTCGTCGGCAACGCCGGCGTGGTTCAGAGCGGCGACGGTATCACCGCCACCGGCCACGGCGACCAGCTTACCTGATTTGGTTTGCTGCGCAGCAAATTTCGCGGCGGCGACGGTCGCGGCATCGAAAGGTGGCAATTCAAACACACCGAGCGGGCCGTTCCAGATCAGGGTTTTCGAGCCGGCCATGACATTGGTGAGGGCCTCGACGGTCAGCGGGCCGGCGTCGAAGATCTTGTCATCGGCGGAAAGGGGGGCGTTAAGCGGCTGGATGCGGTGCGGGGCATTGGCCTTGAATTCCTGCGCCACCACGACATCGAGCGGCAGCATAATGTGGCAGCCCTTGGTATCGGCCTCGCGCAGGATTTCGATGGCGGTGTCCTTCAGGTCCTTTTCGCACAGCGAACCGCCGACATCGTGACCCTGGGCGTAGAGGAAGGTATTGGCCATGCCACCGCCGATCGCCAGGGCATCGAGCTTGCCGACGAGGTTCTTCAGCAGATCGAGTTTGGTGGAGACCTTGGAACCGCCGACAATGCCGAGCGTCGGGCGCTCAGGATTGCCCAAGGCCTTGTCAAGCGCGGTCAGTTCACGGCGCATCGATTCACCGGCATAGGCGGGCAGGATATGGGCCACGCCCTCGGTGGAAGCGTGGGCGCGGTGGGCGGCGGAGAAGGCGTCGTTGACATAGATATCGCCAAGCGCGGCCAGTTGCTTCGCAAAGCTGGCGTCGTTGGTTTCCTCGCCGGGATGGAAGCGGACGTTTTCATAGAGCACAACCTTGGCCGGGCCTGAGTAGCGCGCATCGAGGCTGTCGGCGAAGGCGACGTCCTGGCCGAGCAGGGCCGACAGGGCAGGGGCCACGAAGGCCAGCGACATTTCCGGCACGACCTTGCCCTTGGGGCGGTCGAAGTGGGCCAGCAGAGCGACGGTGGCGCCCTTGTCGAGCAGCTTGCGGATAGTAGGGAGGGCGACCTTCAGACGGGTGTCGTCGGTAATGCGGCCATCCTCGACCGGCACGTTAAAATCGACACGCACCAAGGCGGTCTTGCCGTTGAGGTCAACTGCGTCATCGAGGGTCTTGAAAGGCATATGGTCGGCTCCCGCTTGTTTGTGGTCAAGGCTTTAAGACCGGGCGCGGGGGGATTCAAGCCTACTTGTGCACCGGAACCTTCAAAAGGTGCAAGATCGCCACCAGAAAGATCGCAATCATTAGCAATTGGATCACGGAAACCACAACGGCGGACACGGGAGTGGGGCGATATCTGAAAGCACGATACCTATCCATATATGCCCACATACATCCGACATGCACGCCTATGCTGGCCGCGACGAAGGCAAGGCCAAGTATAATGGCTGTGCTTTTGGCGAAGGCGTCGGACGAGTGGATGTAGATGAGGCGAAGGGCAATAAGCAGCACCCCGACAATCGCCGGGCCGGCAAAAAACTTCAGATGATTGAATGGCCGGTAACCGTGTCTTCGGTCGCCATGGTTCCCCTCGAAGCGGATATGCCCCCAAACCGCGTGCATTAACCATAACATGGTTTTTGATGAAAACTAGCCTTCGTCGCGTTTTTCGGACATAGTAAAACCCCGCCGGTTGAGCAGGCGGGGTTTTACTATGAATGCTCGAAAGCCTGACGTGAATATAGGATACGCCCGTTCAATGGGTCAGTAATTTGAGTAATATTCTCAGTTTGGACAAAATGGGTAGAGCCGTCTTTACGGTCGATAGAGGCGGTAAGATAGACGTGCTCCCACAATTCCCCAAAATCGCGTCCCCAGCCAAAGCTTAGTGCATCAATGACAGAGCCATCATCAAGATGGAACTGGGTTTGTAGTCCCTCTCGCATCTCAAGCAACTGCACTATATCAGCGCCAAGGCCCAGCAAGATCTCGCCCCATCCTTGTGGCTCGATCTTGCCGGTTGTCATTACAGGAACTTGCCGAAGGCGACGGCCGTGTCGGCCATGCGCGAGGAGAAGCCCCATTCGTTGTCGTACCAGCTGAGGATACGCACCAGCTTGCCCTGAATGACCTGGGTCTGGGCGAGAGCGAAGGTCGAAGACGCCGGCTCGTGGTTGAAGTCGTGCGAGACCAGCGGTTCGTCGGTATAGGCGAGCACGCCCTTCATGGCGCCATCGGCGGCGGCGATGATGGCAGCATTGATCTCGTCCTTGGTGACGTCGCGTGAGGCGTTGAACACCAGGTCAACGGCCGAGACGTTCGGAGTGGGTACGCGGATCGAGGAACCGTCGAACTTGCCCTTCAGTTCCGGGATGACCAGACCGATCGCCTTGGCGGCGCCGGTCGAGGTCGGGATCATGCTGAGGGCGGCGGCGCGGGCGCGATACAGGTCCTTGTGCATCTGGTCGAGCGACGGCTGGTCGTTGGTGTAGGAGTGGATCGTCGTCATATAGCCCGACTCGATGCCGCACAGGTCGTTCAGCACCTTGGCGACGGGCGCCAGGCAGTTGGTGGTGCAGGAGGCGTTGGAGATGACCATGTCGGCGGCGGTCAGGGTGTCGTGGTTGACGCCGTAGACGATGGTCTTGTCGGCGCCGTCGGCCGGGGCCGAGACGATGACGCGCTTGGCGCCGGCTTCGAGGTGAGCGGCGGCCTTGTCGCGCGCGGTGAAGATGCCGGTGCATTCAAAGGCGATATCGACCTTCAGATCCTTGTGCGGCAGTTCAGCCGGATTACGGATCGCGGTCACCTTGATCGGCGCATAGGTGCGGCCATTGGCGGTGATGACGAGGCTGTCGCCTTCGACGGCGATCTTGGCCGGGAATCTGCCGTGGATCGAGTCATAGCGCAGCAGGTGCGCATTGGTTTCCACCGGGCCGAGGTCGTTGATCGCGACCACTTCGATGTCCGTGCGGTTATGCTCGATGATCGAACGCAGAACCAGACGGCCGATGCGGCCAAAACCGTTGATGGCGACACGTAAAGCCATGGGGAAATCCTTTTATGAGATAGCAGCACCAATCGCTGTAATTGCGCGGTGGTTTTTTAACCTCAAGGCTTTGAAGTCAAGCCCTATTTCGCGCTGGCCTGAATATGGTAACGGTATCACCCTGATTCTAGTCCCAGGCCTTATAATTGCGGTGCTGACCCGTAACTTAATCGTCGAATTTGAAACGATTTAACGGCTCAATATCGGCAGGATCATCAGCAATTCCAGACCGCATACTCTGGCGCCTTCGTAGCGGTTGACGGCGGTAAGTGTGCCCCCTTGCGCTTCGGTCAGGGTGCGGGCAACGCTGAGGCCGAGACCGGTGCCGCCGGTGTTCCGGTTGCGCGAGGATTCCAGCCGGTAGAAGGGTTCGAACACAGTCTCCAGGGCTTCCGACGGCAGGCCAGGGCCATTGTCGATGACACGCAGTTCCGCCTTGCCGCCACGGGAAGACAGCTCAACGCGGCAGCCGCCGGCGTAGCGTCCTGCATTTTCGACCAGATTGATCAGAATGCGCTTCAATGCCACGGCGTCGCCCTTGACCATGATATTATCCTCGATCCGGGCCGCATCCATGGCGCAGACAGCGCCCAGGTCGTCGCTCAGGGAATCGACCAGGGCCGAGAAATCGAGGGGGCGCAGGGTTTCGTTCATCTTGTGGGCACTGGTGAAATTCATGGCGCTGCGGATCAGGCTGTCCATATGGGCGATGTCGCCGTTGAGCTTATCACGCAGCGGCCCCGGCACGTCCTCGATGCGCAGGCGCATCCGGGCCAGCGGCGTCTTGAGGTCGTGGGCGATGGCGGCCATCAGCATGGTGCGGCTTTCCACCTGCTTGCGAATGCGAGCCTGCATTTCATTGAGCACCTCGGCGGCGGCGCGCACCTCACGCGGGCCGGCGGAGAGGACGGGGGGGGCATTGTCCTCGACGCTCAGTTTGGAGGCGGCTTCGGAGAAGGCGACAATCGGCCGCGACAGGCGCTGAGACAGCCACCAGGCCAGGGGCAGTATCAGCAGGGCGGTCAGGCAGAAGCCGAGCAATAATCTTTCCTGCCAGGGCGCGATCAGGTTCTTGGGCGGCGTGAGGACGCGCCACGTGCCGTCCTTGAGCTTCCAGGCAGCGCTGAACGCCGGATAGAAGATATCGGCGTGTGTTTCACCATTGAAACTCACCACGCGATTGCTTCCGAAACCGGAACCAGTTCCAGGACCACTGAACCCGCCTCCAGGCTGGCCCATCGCAAAATCCGGGCCGTTTTGCAGACCGCCATCCTGCGAGGCGGGCATGTCCGAAGCCTGCCCGGACGGGGTTGCAGATTGCGGCGCCGGGAAATTGGGACCGTCGGCACTGAAATTGCCCTGCTGGACAGCGAAGGTTCGGGGACCGTCCTCGAAGCGGCGGCGTGGTTGCAGATGGACGAAGACCGTATCCGCCGGCACATGCAGCTCCGCCGCCAGTTTCTGGGCGATGCTCGTTTGAAAGCCGTAAAGGTGCCTGCCGCGAACATTGGCCGGATCGGATGTGTTGGTTACAAAACCGGGCGGGTTGGTGACCGTTGCGGCCCTGAGCCTGTGGCCGTTCTGGAGGCGGACTTCGCCGGTTTTCAATGCGGTGGCGGCTTCCGCGAGGCTGTAACCGGAAGGCGGCGGTTCGGGGGCCTTGAGGACCACGAGCATGGGTATGACCAGCGCAAGCACAAGTACGGCAAAACTCAGCCCCATGACCTGCCAGAAGATCGGCAGGGAAATCAGCAGTTTGCGAGATGGAGAAGAGGCTGGCGAACTCAAGGCGGCTCCGGTTGTTCAGAGATTACTTCAGGGGCTTGAACATATAGCCGATACCGCGAATGGTACGGATGATATCTTCATTGGTATCGTCGCTCAGCTTCTTGCGCAGGCGGGAAATCTGCACATCGATGGCGCGGTCGAAACTGTCGGTATTCGGTCCATGGAGATAGTCGAGAATCTGGTCACGCGACAGGGCGCGTCCCGGACGGTCGAGGAAAACGCGCAACAGTTCGAATTCGGCGTTGGAAAGCGCGACCAGTACGCCGTCCGGACGGATGAGGGTGCGTTTGATGTTGTCGAGCTGCCAGTTGAAGAAGTGGGTAACGGGAGATTTCTCGCTGCTCCCGTTACGGGCTTCGCGGCGGCGCATGACGGCGCGGATGCGGGCCAGAAGTTCGCGCGGATGGAAGGGCTTGCCCATGTAATCGTCGGCGCCCAGTTCGAGCCCGACGATGCGGTCGATTTCCTCGCCGCGGGCCGACAGCATGATGATCGGCGGTCCGCCCTGTTCGTTGATACGCTTGCAGATGCTGAGGCCGTCTTCGCCAGGCATCATGTAGTCAAGAACGATCAGGTGGATATCGCCTTGCGCCAGCACCTTTTCCATATCGCGCGCCTGCGCGGCCGTCTGTACCTCAAAGCCGTTCTGACCGAGGAAATTGCTGATCAGCTCGCGCAGGTCGGCATCGTCATCGACGACAAGGATGCGGGACGCGGGAGCGGTGGCGGACTGGGACATTATGGACAATGCAGCTGATGACATGGCGACGATACTCGCGATTGAGGAAGCTGGTAAGGGAAATTAAAGCGTGTCCGTGATGGCGCAGGCTTACGGCTTTCCGATGTCAACGCTGTCATATTAAATCTTATTCCAGCCTTATTTTGTGCGGTCGCTGACATCGCCGGGCAATGTACCGGGTGCATCCTGTCGGCTGGTTAAAAACGCAGGAAATCTCGTCTCCACATAAAATTATAAGGATATCAGAGTGTTAAAGCATTCTCATTGGCTTGGGTTATCCCTGGCGCTTGCCTGTATGTGCGCCCTGCCGGACCTGGCGGATGGGACGGACGCCCAAAAGATGGCGGCGCCGACGCGGCCGATGCGTCCAGCCTTCAGCGACATAGATACCAACAAGGATGGTGTGATCAGCCAGGCTGAATTCGACGCCTTTCGCCTGAATAAAACGACCGACGGACATTGGCGCGGGCACAAGCATGGCTCGCGTCATGGCAAGGATGATCACATGCGTTTCCACGGACCGGACATGAAACGGCTCGATATAGACAAGGACGGCAGGATCAGCCTTGAGGAATTCATGGCGCCGATGAAGGCGCATTTTGCCCGGATGGATACCAACAAGGATGGCTTCCTTGATGAGACCGAACTGAAGGCGCGTGCACCCGCCGGCAGGTGACACTCCGGAGGGTTTCGCCCCTTGGACACGCACCGGCGCCGCTGCAGACCAGGCGGCCTGAACGGAAGATGCCGTGGATGGCACACCTGACCGGGGCGAAAGCTCCGGTCTTTTTTTATGAAAAAATTCGCGACGGAAAATATCACCGCCATCGTTTGACTGGATAACGGCACGCGAGGAGGCCCACACGGTATCTCACCTGCTGACAAGTTTCTGTGGTCTCCGTATCTCCCCGGAGCGGACGCCTCAGATCGGAGCCGTGACAGCCGCCGCTGTCACGGCTCTTTTTGCAAAAGAGTGAAGTGCGCGCAAACGTGCGCGGCGGGCGCTACGCCGGTTATCCGGTCGCCCTTGCCGAAACAAGGCTGGTCGCCATGTTTCGGAGACATCAATCGGCGCCGTTGGTGGTGATTAAAAAAGCCCGCCCGGAGTTTCGGGCGGGCTTTTTGTTTAATTCGAGGCCTCTTACAGCGCGGCCTTAACCTTGGCGACCACGTTCTCAGCCGTGATGCCGAACTCCTTGTAGAGACGATCCGCCGGGGCGGAAGCACCGAAGCTCGACATGCCGACGAACAGGCCGTTCTCACCGATGAAGCGTTCCCAGCCAAACCTGGCGGCGGCTTCGACGGCGATGCGTACCGGCGCCTTGCCAATGACCGAGGCCTTGTAGGCGGCCGGCTGGGCGTCGAAGACATCCCACGACGGGGTTGAGACGACGCGGGTCGGGATGCCATCGGCTTCCAGTTGCTTTTGCGCGGCGACGGCGATGGAAACTTCCGTGCCGGAGGCGAAGATGGTGGCCTTGGCTTCACCGGAGGCGGCGACCAGCTCGTAGGCGCCCTTCAGCGACAGGTCGCCAGCCTGGCTGCGCACCGCCGGCACCTTCTGTCGCGACAGAACCAGCATGGACGGGCCCTTGGCCAGAACGGCGGCCTTCCAGCATTCGGCGGCTTCGACCATATCGGCCGGGCGGAAGACGTGCAGGCCGGGCATTGCGCGATAGGAGGCCAGATGCTCGACCGGCTGGTGGGTTGGACCGTCTTCGCCGACGCCGATGGAATCGTGAGTCATTACGTGGACGACCTTGGCGCCCATCAGCGCGCCGAGGCGGATGGCCGGGCGGCTGTAATCGGAGAAGACAAAGAAGGTGCCGGCATAGGGCAGAATGCCGCCATGCAGGGCCATGCCGTTCATCGCCGCGGCCATGCCGAATTCACGCACGCCATAGTGGACGTAACGGCCGGCGTAGTCGGGTTCGTCAAACGGCGCCATGCCCTTGACCAGGGTATTGACCGAACCGGTCAGGTCGGCAGAGCCGCCGATCATTGACTCGATAGTCGGGGTCAGGGCCGCCAGCGCCTTGCCGGAGCAGGAGCGAGTGGCATCGGCCGGCTTGGTGGCGATTGCGTCGGCGATGTGGGCATCCAGCGCCGCGAAGGCGTTGGTGGGCAATTCGCCGGTCATGGTGGCGGCCAGTTCAGCGCCTTTCGGGTGGGCCTTGGCTTTTGCGTCCCAATCCTTGCGCACCTTGGTGCCCTTGCGGCCGGCGGAGAGCCAGGCCTTGCTGATGTTTTCCGGCAGGGTGAAGGGGGCGGCCAGCCAGTCCATGTGCTCGCGGGCGGCCTTGATTTCGTCGTCCATCAGGTTGTAGCCGTGGCCGTGCTTGTCGCCTTCCTTGGCGCCGGCGCGACGCGAAACGGCGGTCTTGCAGGCGATCATGACCGGCTTTTGCTGCTGGGTGGCCCAGCGCAAGGCGGCGGCGATCTTGGAGTGATCGTGGCCGTCGACGGCCTTGACGGCCCAACCTGCGGCCTTGAAGCGGGCCAACTGATCGCCGGTTTCGGCCACGGTGGCATAGCCGTCGATGGTGACGTTGTTGTCGTCGAACAGGACGATCAGGTTCTTCAGCTTGAAGCGGCCGGCGATCGAGATGGCTTCGTGCGACACGCCTTCCATCAGGCAGCCGTCACCGGCGATGACCCAGGTCTTGTGGTTGACGAGGTCGTCACCGAAGCGGGCATTGAGGTGGCGTTCGGCCATGGCCATGCCGACCGCCGTGGCCAGACCCTGGCCGAGCGGACCGGTGGTGCATTCGACACCGGCGGTGTGGCCGTATTCCGGGTGACCGGCGGTGGTGGAGCCCCACTGGCGGAAATTCTCGATGTCCTTCATCGACACCGACTTGAAGCCGGTCAGGTGAAGCAGGCTGTAGAGCAGCATCGAGCCGTGGCCGGCGGAGAGCACGAAACGGTCGCGGTCGGCCCAGTCGGGCTGCTTCGGATCGTACTTCAGGAACTTGGTCCACAGGACGGTGGCGACATCGGCCATGCCCATCGGCATGCCCTGATGGCCCGACCGGGCATTATGTACGGCTTCCATGGAAAGGACGCGAATCGCATCGGCCATGAGGACACCGGAGGGCTTTGCGGCGGGAGCGGCTGTAACAGCGCTTGTGGACATGGGTGAGTCTCTATTAAAGTGTTAACGGGGTGCGGAGATTTGCATTAAGCTTTCTCCGGGCCTTTAGCCGAACTTACCGGCTAAGTGTAGGTTTTAATGCATTTCGTGCGCGATTCTTATCAGGTTTGTTCCGAAAACGGACGAATCACAGGCGCATGGCATGTATCGGAGGAGAGCAGTATGGAGCATTCACCGAATCAACCGGCCGGAGGCAGCCTGAATGTGGCCGTTGATCGCCTCGATCGCGCTCTGGAAGCGCTGGAAGCGCGTGTACGAGCACTGCAATCGGGCGAGCCCCTGCCGGAATTCATTGGCAGCGGCACTAATGAAGAATATGAGCGGGTGCTGGCCGAACTGGAAGAAGCCCGTACTTCCAACGCCGAACTGGCGGCGGCGGCAACCGCGGCTCATGCGGCATTGGGGGCTGCGGCGGCAAATATCCGTCAACTTGTCAGTGGGGCGATATAATGGGCGAGGTCACGGTTCGCGTTAATAACAAACCCTATACGGTCGGTTGCGCCGATGGCCAGGAAAACCGCGTTCAGGAACTGGCGCGCCAGTTCGATGAGCATGTCGAGATGGTTGTGTCCGATGTCGGTTCGATTGGCGAGGTGCGGCTGTTCCTGATGGCGGCCCTGCTGATGATCGATGAAATGCAGGATCTGCGGGCGCAACTGGATGAAGCCAATTCGGCCAATTCGCGCATGAATGCCGGGGCACACGAGATGGAGCGTAAGGCGGCCTTCGCCATCGCCGATGCGGCCGCGCGGCTGGAACGACTGCTGGGGGCTTAAGTCAGGCACTCCGCGACGATATCGGCGTCGGCTTCGGTATTATAGATATGGAATGATAGCCGCAGGGCATCCCCGCGACGGTCGAAACGGCAGCCGGCGGAGGTGAGCGCGGCCATCGCTTTGTCCATATTCGCCGATTGGTGACAAAGTGTGCCGCCCTTGCCGCTGCGGTCTGAGGAATCGATCCGCGAGATCAGGGAACGGTTGTGCCTGAGGATTTTCTCCACGCCGATATTTGTGATGGTCCGGATACCGGTCGTGGCCAGTACATAGGGCGCGACTGACGGCGTACCGCCCCAGAAGCGGCGAGCATCGGGCGCATAGCGGAAATCACGAATATCGAAGGCGTATGGATTTTCATGCGAAAACCAGCCGACATTCAGCGGCTTCAAGTCATGCTGGCACCACAGGAAACCGGCGCCCGGTCCGCCGCATAACCATTTCAGGCAGGAACCGATCAGCGCATCGGTCTGCCAGGCGTTGACATCAATCGGCAATATGCCCGCCGATTGCGCCACGTCGACAATGCTGAATATACCGCGTGCGTGGGCCAGTTCGGCAATTTCGACCACTGGCGACACGACGCTGGTATTGGAATGAACGTGCATGACCAGAGCGACCGCGACATCAGGCTTCAGGGCCGCATCCCAGGTGGTGATATCGGCGGGATCGCCCTCCAGAAATTCAAGGCGAAAGCCCAGCCGTTCGGCCTGGTGAGCCACGAATCCCAGTGACGGGAAAGCCTGCGCCGACATGATGATCTTGTTCCGGCTCTTTTCCACGGTCAGGCCGGACAGGAGCGCAAACAGCCCGGCCGAAACATTCGGTTGCGGGCAGTAATCCGCCATCTGCCCGCCGAGCAAACCGGCCAGGCTCCTGCGGAAATCATCGATCGCACTGAGCCACAACGGCCAGCTTTCACCGGGTTTCGCCGTCCAGGGCGTAAAGAAATGCGCCTCGAATTCACCACGCGCCGCCATGGATAAAAGACCGGCGGAATGGCTCAGAAGATAAGGCCCACCTGGTGGCATTTCAAACAGATCAGTCATTCGGCGGCGCTTAGTGAATTTCTAATCTTGCCATAGGTGCCGCCCCAGGCATCGGTCATTTCGGCGCGCACGGCCCATAGTTCGGGGAAGAAGCGATGGCGGGCACCAGCATCGAGCAGTTCGACCGGCCGGCCTTTCAGCGAGGCGGCGCCCATGCCGATGGAGCGCTGGATCAGGAAGATGTGGTTTGAGCGGAACTTGCCCATGCGTTCGTCGAAGTCCATCAGGCATTCCGCCAGCACATAGGCGTCATCATGCGTATATTGGGTGTCGTAGATGTCGCGCACCGTCAGCCCGCGGTCGGTGAGATAGCGCGCTTCAAACGTCTCCCAGAGTTCTGGCGGCATTTTCATAAGGGTCCGGAAACCGGGCGATTCCTGACCCGAGCCGTTGCCCAGTTGCAGGCGGATCTGCTGGTAATCGTGCGGCGACATGGTTTCCAGCAGGTCGAGCTGTTCGGTCATCAAACGGATGATCATATTGCAGCGGGAAAACAGCGTCACGACCTTGTGGACGTGGCCCTCGCGCAGGTGATCGTCGATATCGAGCAGGGTGTGGATCATCAGCTTCATCCACAGTTCCTCGACCTGGTGGACGATCTGGAATTGCAGTTCGTCGGCATTGACCATGGCAGCCATCGACTTCTGGCAAGCGAGTAAACGGCCGGTATCGAGGTAGAGTTCGTAATCCAGTTTCGCGGGCGTGGACAACTGATCGTAATAGGACTGGCGATTCACGGCATGACTCCCTTTTTCAGCCACGATAGACCAGTCTGGCGCAAACATTGTTTCTAATGTATCTTTGTGAGCGGCTTGTGTTGGCACGCTTGGCGATAATTAACCGATATGGAGGAACGAATGGATCGCTTCGATGAGGCCATATTGCGTGAACTGGAAGCCGATGGGCGATTGTCATTCGCCGAGCTTGGCGAACGCACTGGCTTATCGAAATCGCCATGCTGGAAACGGGTGCAGGCGCTGGAAGCATCTGGCGTCATTCGTGGCTATCGCGCCAACCTCGACCCGGCATTACTGGGGTTATCGACGCTCGCCTTTGTGCAGGTGACGGTTTCGTTCGAGCGCCACGAAGCGTTCGAGCAGGCGGTGGCGGCGCATCCGGCAGTCTTGAGTTGTCACGCCACGGTCGGGGCCACGGATTACCTGATGCAGGTGATCATATCGTCGATGACCGCACTGGATGAGTTCCTGCGCCAGACCTTGTGGCGCTTGCCGGGCGTCGAGCGTTTCACCACCACCCTGGCCATGCGTACGATCAAGGACAATGGCCGGCTGATGCCGTAATCTTGCCAGCATGAACGATAAATGTTCAGATCAGACTTAAGCTTCCGGGATGCAGAGAATGAACGATAAAGACCGTCCGCCGCTGGAAGAAGATATCTGCATCCATATTTTTACCGTGTCATCCGGCATGGTCGGGGTGTGCCTGACGGCGGTTGGCCTGCTGCATGTGATCGCGTCGATCCGCAAGGTGGCGACGTTTGCCGATGATATCGTCACCGTGGATGCTGTGCTGTTCCTGATTTCAGCGCTGAGTGCCTACTGGGCCTTGCGTACGCGTCGCAGACAACGGATTTACACGCTGGAGCGCTTTGCTGACAGCGTGTTTATTGCCGCCATGGTGCTGTGTGTGGTGGCGATTATCTTCATCACCTACTGGCTAAATAGGGAGTTGGGATAGTGGTGCAGGATCACATGCTTGAAGAGGCTGTTTTATTTCTACTTGATGATTGTGAGGCGCCGCGATCACTGGGACACGCTGTCTTATTAAAGGAGCGTGAGGCCACCATGACAGCTGGTGACCCTGGCCTTTATGCTCAGCATAGATGCTTATTGTTTAAAGTTGAAAATGATACGCGCCTGGTCTTGGGACAGGCATATACCTATCTTGTTGCCGCTGTTTCTACAAAAATTCCGGTAATGAACGCCAATGTTGGTCAGTGGACGGATAGCAAAACTGTTTCGGCTTTTTATGATCTGGCGAGTGCGGAGCAGGCTTACGCTCGATACGGCCCGTCCGACCTTATAGGCGATAGAGTTACGTCCATACAATTTATCAGAACTTCCACTCGTGACCATCGTCCGCAACTCACAGATTATCTGGGAAAGAGCTACGGTTTAGAGGAGTGGATGTTTTAGATTTCCTTCTTCTTGCCGATCTTCGGTTCCTCGCCTTTCAGCAGGCGGCGGATATTCTCATGGTGACGGATATAGATCAGCACGGCCATAAACAACGCCATGCCAAGGAATGGGTAGGGCGCGACATGCAGCAGGAAGGCCACCGGCACGACTAAGGCCGCGGCCACTAAAGCGCCGAGCGAAGAAATGCGGAAGATAAAGGCCGTCAGCAGCCATAGCGCCGCGGCGATCAGGCCCATCGGCCAGCAGGCGGCGAACAGGGTGCCAAAGAAGGTGGCCACGCCTTTGCCGCCCTTGAATTTCAGCCATACCGGAAACAGGTGCCCAAGGAAGGCGGCGGCACCGGCCAGCGCCATGGCGGTCTGACGGGTCTGTATGTCGGACTTCATGAGCAGGACAAAGGCCAGCCCTACGGCCAGCGCGCCCTTGCCGGTATCGCCGATAAAGGTGATGGCGGCCAGGTCCTTGCGGCCGGTGCGCAGCACATTGGTGGCGCCGATATTGCCGGAGCCGACCGTGCGGATATCGATGCCCGCCGCCTTGGCAGAGATATAGCCGAACGGGATCGAGCCCAGCAGATAACCGCCGATCAGGGCAAGCGCGTATATGGCAATATCAGGCATGGTTTGTCCTAGGCGTGTTCGTAGACGATACGGCCGTCCACCAGGGTTTTCAGCACCTTGCCCTGTAAGGCGCGGTTTTCAAAGGGCGAGTTCTTCGATTTCGACAGGATGTCTTTTTCGCGCAACGCGAACGGCGCGTCGATATCGACCAGAATGAGGTCGGCGGGCGCGCCTTTGGCGATACGGCCGGCTTCCAGGCCCAGCAGTTGTGCCGGGTTTTGCGTCACCGTGCGCAGCAGATCGATCAGCGGGATGTCGTTCTCATGGTGCAGGCCGATCAGCGCCGCCAGCAGGGTTTGCAGGCCAAGCGCGCCGGGCGTGGCTTCCGAGAACGGCAGGCGCTTGTGCTCGGCCGGTTCCGGCGTGTGGTTGGAGACGATGACGTCGATCAGGCCGGTCGAAACGGCGTCGATCAGAGCCAGGCGGTCGCGTTCGGCGCGCAAGGGCGGATCGAGGCGGAAGAAGGTGCGGTAGTCGCCGATGTCGATCTCGTTGAACATCAGGTGGTTGATCGAGGCCGAGGCGAAGACTTCCAGCCCCTTGGCCTTGGCACGTTCCAACGATTGCAGGCCTTCGCGGGTGGAGACCTGATCGACCAGGAAGCGCGCGCCGGTCATTTCGGCCAGGGCCAGGTCGCGCTCGATCATGATGCGCTCGGCCAGCGGCGAAACGCCAGAAAGCCCCATGCGCGCCGCCATTTCGCCGGAGGTGGCCACGGCGCCTTCGGAAAGCCACGGCTCCTTCGGGCGATGCGCGATCAGGGCGTTGAAACCGTTGGCATAGTTCAGCACGCGGCTGAAGATCTTGGAATTGACGATTGGCTCGTCGGCATTGGTGAAATAGAGCGCGCCCGCCTCGGCCATCAGGCCGATTTCCGCCATCTGCTTGCCTTCCAGCTTCTTGGTGGCGGCGCCGGCGGGGTAGACGTGGACCAGTTCGATGTCGCGCGCCCGGCGCAGGATGAAGTCGGCCATGGCCGGCTCGTCAATGCACGGATCGGTATCGGGCTGGACGACGAAGGAGGTCACGCCTCCGGCGGCGGCGGCCAGGCTGGCGGATTTCAGGGTCTCTGCGGGTTCATGACCGGGTTCGCCGGTCTTGACGCGCATGTCGATCAGGCCGGGCAGGAGGGCGTTTTCGTCGCAGTCGATGATGCGGATGCCGGCGGGCAGGGCCGGGGTCGCGTGGCCCAGGGTGACATCGGTGATGATGCCGTCAGTGACAATCACCGAGCCGGGGCCATCATATTCGGTGGCCGGGTCGATCAGGCGGGCATTGACGAAGGCAATGGCGGAGGTTTCTTTGGTCATTAAATTCTATCCTCGGCGTTTGCGGGATTTTAAAACTAATCCTGTGCCGACTAATGCCGCCAGAAGACCGCATGACCTGAGCATAAAATCATGCTGATGAGTTGCGAACCATATACCACCGACTAAAATCAGGAGCGCACCGAGCACATACATCCATGTAATATTGTTCTTCATCGGTCGTTCTCCAGGCGGGCGGCCAGCGACGCCAGCACAGCCATGCGGGCGGCCACACCCATCTCGACCTGGTCCTGAATAAGGGAGACACTGAGGTCGTCGGCGATTTCTGAGTCGATCTCGATGCCGCGATTCATTGGGCCGGGGTGCATGACGCGGACATTCTTCGACGCCACGGCCAGCTTTTCGCGATCGAGGCCGAAGAAGCGGTAATATTCGCGGGCGGAGGGGATAAAGGCGCCGTCCATGCGTTCCAGCTGGAGGCGCAGCATCATCACCACATCGGCGCCGGCAATGCCCTCGCGCATGTCGTGATAGACCTCGGTGCCCCATTGGTCGGCATCGCCCGGAATCAGCGTCGGCGGGCCGACCAGGCGTACATTGGCGCCCATGGCGTTGAGCAGGATGACGTTGGAGCGCGCCACGCGGGAGTGGGTGACGTCGCCACAGATGGCGATGGTCAGGCCGTCGACATGACCGAAGGCGCGCCGGATCGACAGCATATCGAGCAGGGCCTGGGTCGGGTGCTGGTGCTGACCGTCGCCGGCATTGACTACCGAACAGCCGACCTTCTGCGCCAGCAGGGCCGCGGCGCCGGAGGCCGAATGCCGGACCACCAGCAGGTCGGGCTTCATGGCGTTGAGCGTGACGGCCGTATCGATCAAGGTTTCGCCCTTGGCGACCGAAGAGGTCTTCATGCTCATATTGATGGTGTCGGCGCCGAGGCGCTTGCCGGCCAGCTCAAACGAGGACTGCGTGCGGGTCGAGTTCTCGAAGAACATGTTGACCAGGGTGCGACCGCGCAGAAGGTCCAGCTTCTTGGTTGATTGCCGGTTGAGATCGACAAAGACATCGGCCAGGTCGAGCAGGTTGGCGATATCGGGCGGATCAAGATCCTGCGCACCGAGAAAGTGCGGCTTGGGGAAGGCATGAAGCCGGGTGCGGATCAGGTCGTCAAAATCGGTCATGGTGGCGTCTTCATGAGTCTGCATAATGGTCATGCTGACAGAAACTGCCGGCACAGTCGTCATTATTCCGCAGGAATTGGCTTTGCCGCGTTTTGGCGGAGAATGTCATAAAGTACAAGTGATAAGGACAAGATATCCGTGAAAACCCAAAGCGAGAAGGCGGCAGAGTTTGCAAGCCTGCATGAACGGGGCTGTTTCGTCATTCCTAATCCGTGGGATCGCGGCTCGGCGCGGTTGCTGGCGGGGCTGGGTTTTCGCGCTTTGACGACGACAAGTGCAGGCTATGCGCGGTCATTGGGCGTCAGTGATTATAATGCCGGGCGTGACCATGTGCTGGCCCATGTCCGCGATCTGACTGATGCGACAGATTTGCCGCTGGCGGCTGATCTGGAGAATGGCTTCGGTCACCGTCCGGAGGATTGCGCCGAGACGATTCGTTTAAGTGCCGAGGCCGGACTGGTCGGCGGTTCGATCGAGGATTTTACCGGTGATGATCGGGTGATTTACGATATAGCCGAGGCCACCGAACGCATTCGCGCGGCAGCGGAGGCGGCGAAGGGCCTGCCCTTCAGGTTCATGCTTGTGGCGCGCTGCGAGAACTATCTGCGAGGCCGGCCGGACATGGCCAATACCATTGCCCGTTTGCAGGCCTATCAGGAAGCGGGGGCAGACGTATTATATGCGCCGGGTATTTCGACTGCGGAAGAGATCGGTGAGATTTGCCGCAGCGTTGATCGGCCGGTCAATGTGCTGGGCGGTTTGGGGGCGAAACCGTTGTCGGTCTGTGAACTGGCGGAATTGGGCGTGCGGCGGGTGTCGCTCGGCAGTTGGCTGCATTCGGCGGCGATGACAGCCTTTGTAAATGCGGCGCAGGATGAGTCGTTCGGCTATGTGTCGGACCTGATCGGCGGTCGGCAGATGGATCAGTGGCTGGCCGAAGGGGCGGGTAATTAGCTAAACCAGATGAAACAGCCATAACAGCAAGGGCATGGTGATGGCGCTCAAGGTTGTGGTCAGCGCCACGATACCGGCCATCAGGGTGGCATCGCCGCCCATATGGCGGGCCTGGACATAGGCCGCCGCCGCGCAAGGCGCCGCACCACAGGCCAGGGCTATGCCCTGCGCCATGCGATCGCCACCGAGCGCCCAACAGATCGACCAGGCCAGAACCGGCATGACCAGAATCTTGAACAGCGACACCAGCCCGACCAGGACAGGCCGGCGCCAGACATAGCCGAAGCTTAAGCCCGCGCCGGCGAGGATCAGGCCGGTCGGGATGGCGGCCTCGCCTAACATGTTCAACGCCTTTTCGGCGAAGGTGATATCGGGCACCTGCAAGAAATTGAGGCAGAGCCCGATCAGGCACGAAGCGAAGATCGGATTGGTCAGCAAGGTTTTGGCAAACCATAAGGGCGTGCGGTCGGGTACCTCGCCTTCGGGTTCGCCCCAGCGCGCCAGCACCAGAATGCTGATCATGTTGCTGGCAGGGATCAGCGCGCTGATGGCCACGGCAGACAGGCTGTTGGCGTCCGGGCCGAAGATCGAGGCGGCCACGGGTACGAAGACGAACGAATTGAAACGGATCAGGCCCTGGAAGACGCTGGTGAAGGTCGGGCCGGAGAGTTTCAGGAAGGGCTTGAGCGCAAAACCGAAGGCCGCGCCGATGACGACCGAACCAACCGCGCCGATGGTGATGGGGCCGGTAGAGAAGCCTGACAGATTGGCATGCCAGATGGCGGGGACGAGAAAGCCGGGATAGAGGACGTAGACGGCAAATTTTTCGATCGGCGGCCAAACGGGCAGGGGCAGAAAGCCGGATTTCTTCAGGGCGTAACCCAGCGAAATCAACAGGAAAACCGGGACGATGCCGTTGAGGATGGTGGTCCAGGTCATTCTTGCCGCTCACGGCTGTCGCGCTGCGCGCTCGCCTCCGCGAGGGCGGCGAACGATCGCCGGCGCCCGGTCGGACGCTTAGAGGCGGCGTCACACACCGGCCGCGTCCTTCATCCGATCGAGCGCGCCCTGCAATATATAGGCGGCGGCGGAGCGGTCGATAACCTCGGCGCGTTTGGCGCGGGTCAGGTCGGCTTCTTCGATCAGGAAGCGGTTCATCACGGATGATGACCAGCGTTCGTCCCAGAAGGCGATCGGGAAATCACGTAACCGCAGCAGGTTGCGGGCAAAGGCGCGGCACGACTGGCAGCGGGGGCCTTCGGTGCCGTCCATATTGACCGGCAGGCCGATCACCATGCCGTCGGCTTCACGTGTCGCCATCAGCTTGAACAGACGCTCAGCCTCTAAAGTGAATTTTGATTTCTTTATCAGTTCCAGCGGCGAGGCGATGGTGAGCGAGATGTCGGACACGGCAACGCCGATAGTCTTTTCCCCCAGATCCAGCCCCAGCAGGGCGCGGCGGGGCGGCAGGGCGTCTGCCAGTTCGGTAATGTCTATAACGGCCATGCGCCTGCTTTGGCGTTTATGGGAGGGGGAGTCAATCCTTGCTGGATGGTTGCTGTTGAAATGGTTTCCAGGTGCAAATATTCGAGTGAATTTGAATATTAACTTCGTGTAATAAATTACCGCAATGTAATTAATGAAATCTATGTAATACATTGATCCGATTTAATAATATTCCTGTTTTAATTTCAATTTGACGCGAGTAGATGTGTCTCCAGTTCTACACGAGTATTCATCTTTCATCTGCTTAAAAGCGCAAAAGGAAATTCATCATGACCCGTTCGATCTTTATCGCCGCCGCCCTGTCGTTCGCCGCCCTTGCTGCCGGCGCCGCCAATGCCCAGGACCGCCAGCCGGAGCAAATCTACGTCTCCGCCAAGCATGTCGATTTCAACAATGACCGCGAAACCCGCACCTTTTATGCCAGGCTGAATGCCGCGGCCCAACGGGTCTGCACCAGCGAAGTCTCCGATCCGATGACGACCATAGCGGACGCTGCCTGTGAGCGCGATGCCGTTTCTGATGCCGTCAGGCAGATTGACGCTCCGCAGCTGAGTGCGCTGGACGGCAATCCGGATCGCGCCACGACCTTTGCAGAACACAACACCGGTTCGCGACGCAACTAATCTGACGGAAAGGAGACTTGCCATGTTACGTATCGCTTTGAGTTTCGCACTCCTGTCGGGACTGTTTGCGGCGCCGGCCGCCTTTGCCCAGGAGCCGGGTATAACGAAGGTCAATGTGACTTTTGAAACCCGGCAGCTTCAGAATCCGGTCGAGGCAAAAGCCGTGTATGCACGACTTTATAAGGTCGTCCAGTATGTCTGCCAGACCGATGGTGGTGAGGGGCCTGCCTGGCGGATTGCCGACGACCGGGCGTGCGAAGATGATGCCATGCGGGACGCCTTGCAACAGCTCAACATGCCGGAATTGAAGGCCTTTTATGTGCCTGGAGCGCCTCAGATGGCTTTTGCCGGTGAGGTGCGACAGGAGCGGTAATGTTTCTTATGTAATAATTTCTGCAAATACATAGTTTGACTGAATTATTTTTGACATTGAAACGTAATATTACCGTAGTTTCATATGTTATTTTTTAAATACAGGTATGATTTTAATATATGTATAAATATTCATAATAATTAGGTTTTAATTTACTAAGAATGAGCGTAATGCTTTCGCCGTCAAGTTTGTATCAAGTTTGCGTATTCATTTAAAATTAGAGAGGAAGAAGATCATGCGTAGATTGATGCTTTGTGCTGCCTTGTTGTCTGCCGCCGCTCTGACGTCAGGAAGCGTCCATGCGCAGACCGTCGAATCCGCCCAACGGGAGGTTTCGGCACGGGGCGTGAATTTTGAAGATGTCGGGCAGGTGCGCTTTTTTTATGCCAAGCTGACGGCGGCGGCGCACGATGTCTGCGCCAGCGAGGTCTACGATTCCTTGACGCAAATGGCCGACAAGGCCTGTCAGGAGAGTGCCGTATACAGCGCTGTGAGCCAGGTGGACAAGCCGCTGCTGAACAGTGTGAGCAAACGCCCGCGCGTCGAGTTGATCGCACGCAATGCGGCTGACAGTGAAAATGCGCGGCCGGCGCTGGTTATTTCGGGTCTTGAACCTAGGCCGTGATGGCTTCCTTGCCGCTGTAACCGGGTGCGTCCGGGACTTTTGCATGCTTGCCCCTCTTGCCAAATCCATCCCTAGCCTTTAACCGGGCTCCCTAAGGAATTAAGGAGTCTGGTCATGGCCATCGATGTGGCAACCGTCAAGAAAGTGGCGTCGCTTTCCCGCCTGCGGGAAGGCGATGAGCGCCTGCAATCGCTCGCCGGCGAGCTGAATGGTATCCTCGGCTGGATCGAACAGCTTAACGAAGTCGATGTCAGCGGCGTCGAGCCGATGACCACCGCCATCGAAATGCCGCAGCCGATGCGCGAAGACGTCGTCACCGATGGTGACAAGGTCGCGCAGATCGTCGCCAATGCCCCGAAGACCGTCGACGGCTTCTTCATCGTGCCGAAGGTGGTTGAATAAAATGAATGACCTGACCAAGCTGACCTTGAAGGCCGCGATCGATGGCCTGAAGGCCAAGACCTTTTCTTCCACCGAACTGACCAACGCCTTTATCGGCGCCATCGAGACGGCCAATCCGGCGCTTAATGCCTATGTCGAAACCACTTTCGACAAGGCGCGCGGACAAGCTGCGGCTTCCGATACGAAGCTGGCGAAGGGTGTGGGCCGAGCGCTGGAAGGCGCACCGCTCGGCATCAAGGATCTCTACTGCACAGCGGGTGTCCGCACCACGGCCTGTTCGGGTATCCTGGAAAACTTCGTGCCGACCTATGAATCGACCGTGACGCAGAACCTGTGGGACCAGGGCGCGGTTATGCTCGGTAAGCTCAACATGGACGAATTCGCCATGGGCTCGTCGAACGAGACTTCGAAATGGGGCAATGTTGTCAATCCGTGGAAATCGCGCGGCTCCAACGCCGAACTGACCCCGGGTGGGTCTTCCGGTGGTTCGGCCTCGGCCGTCGCTGCCGATCTGTGCCTGGCCGCCACCGCTTCCGATACCGGCGGTTCGATCCGCCAGCCGGCCGCTTTTACCGGCACCGTGGGCATCAAGCCGACCTATGGCCGCTGCTCGCGTTATGGCATGGTGGCCTTCGCTTCGTCGCTCGATCAGGCCGGCCCGATCACCAAAAATGTCGAAGACGCCGCGATCATGCTGCAAGCCATGTGCTCGCATGACGTCAAGGATTCGACCTCGCTTGATCTGCCGATTCCCGATTTCTCCAGCTTTATCGGCAAGTCGGTTAAGGGCCTGCGTATCGGCATCCCCGATGAATACCGCCTCGATGGCATCCCTGCCGAGATCGACGCTCTGTGGGAACAGGGTATCGCCTGGCTGAAGGACGCCGGCGCCGAGATCGTCCGCATCTCCCTGCCGCACACCAAATATGCCCTGCCGTGCTACTATATCATCGCCCCGGCGGAAGCGTCGTCCAACCTCGCCCGCTATGACGGCATGCGTTTCGGCCATCGCGCCGAGGGCGTCTCGTCCCTGACTGATACTTACGAGATGTCGCGCTCGGAAGGTTTCGGCAAGGAGGTCAAGCGCCGCATCATGATCGGCACCTATGTGCTGTCGGCCGGTTTCTACGACGCCTATTATGTCAAGGCGCTCAAGGTGCGCCGCCGCATCGCCGAGGACTTTACCAGGGCGTTCGAAGCTTGCGATGTCATCCTGACCCCGGCTACGCCATCGGCCGCCTTTGAGCTGGGCGATCAGGCCAAGGCGGCTGATCCGGTGCAGATGTATCTGAATGACGTCTTTACCGTCACCACCAACCTGGCCGGCCTGCCCGGCTTGTCAGTACCGGCGGGGCTTGACAGTTCGGGCCTGCCGCTCGGCCTCCAGGTCATCGGCAAGGCGCTCGACGAAGGTACGGTGCTGAATATCGCCTCGGTTCTTGAAAAAGCAGCCGGTTTCAACGCCCGCCCGTCGAAGTGGTGGTAGCGGAAAGCGCATAAGGCTGGTAGGCTGGTTAACGGCGGGCCGGCGAATTCAAAGCCTCCTGTCAGATGCGGGAGGCTTTTCATGTTCGGGCGTTTCGTAGTGGCTGCAATGCTTCTGGCAGGCGGTGCGCAGGCTCAGACCCCCGTGCAGGCGCCTGCTGAACAGGTACAGTCGAAAGCCGAACTGGAAGAGTTCGCCAGGGGCTGCGCGGCGGTTTACCTGATGGTGGCGGATACGGCCAAAGGCGATGATCTCAGCCAGGCCATGGTGCGTGGCGCAAGCACGGTGGATTATTACAGACGATCCACGGGGCGCAGTCCGGAACGGGTCAATCAGGACATTACCGATATGCGCAACCGGCTGACCGGACGGCTGGCGCAAAATCCGCAGCCGGGCCTGGCCGAACTGCGCGCCAATTGCGATGCCGCCTTCGCACCGGCGGGGAAATAACCGGCGGATAATTGTGTGCGGCAACGGCTTGCGGAAATGCCTGATTGTGCCTTACCCTGCCAGTTGCCTTTGATGGCTTTTGGAGCGGGTGATTCCCGATGCAGGAATGATGTATATGGTCCGGATCGGATGTGTGGCGCTGGCTGTGACGCTATTGAGTGCCGTCGCAGCAGGGGCACAGGAAACACCGGCGCCGACGACGCCGGATTCAGCGACGCCCAGCGATGTTGACGTCGCTAATATGGCGCTGGTCTGTGTAGCGACTTACGACCTGGTGATTTCGAAGCAGCCCGCCGGACCGCAGACGGCGGCCGTATCCGATGCGCGTGATCTGGCACGTTCCATCTATATCGAGGCGACGGACAGTGACGAGGCTGCTGCGGACGAAGATATCGCCAGGACGGATAAGGCGCTGGCAGATGCTGTCGCCAGCGGCAAAGGTAATCTTGATGAATATCATTCGACCTGCGACAGCCTGCTGATGGACGATGATCCCGACAGCGGTGACGATACGGGGCCGATTATTTCCTGACTAATTCGATGCCATGGCGCGCGGCGCAAGCCAGACTTCGGCAGTCTCGGTGACAGGGTACACATTCATGCCTTCGGCGCCTGGCGGAATGACGGCTATTTCTTCCGGTGAGGGCAGGTGGGAAAACTGGCTGGCCACGGCGATGCCGCTGCCGAAAAGGGTGGCGGCGAATATGCCGAGACTGATCGTCAGGACATTCAGGTAAGGGATTTTTCGAATGACGGGCGGGTTCCAATAGATGGAATAGCTGCCGGGATGGGTTGCGTCTAGCATGTGTAGTTCTCGTGTTATTGTCCGTCAGGCCCGCCTCACCTTGGGTTGTGACCGACATTAACCGTACAGCCATAAGAATTCAGTGCGCGCTCGCATTTCGGATATAGTCGACGCATCAGGAACCTCCTTTGTCGGTTCCTTTCAACCTGCCGTCGTGTGCTGATCGGTTTTTGAGATCAGATAGCAGTTAGTTAAATCTGTATCTAAAGCTTGTGTTCGTCGCGCTTTTGGGCACTATCGGCAAAAATGCCTGATACCTGATAATTGGGACCGGAGACTTCCATGAACACCCCCGCCACCGCCCATCCGAAGGAAATCACCGTCCGCGGTATTATCCTCGGTGTGCTGATCACCCTGATTTTCACCGCTTCCCAGGTTTACATGGGGCTGAAGGTCGGCCTGACCTTCGCCACCTCCATTCCGGCGGCGGTGATTTCCATGGCATTGCTAAGGGCCTTCAAAACCTCGACCATCCAGGAAAACAACATTGTCCAGACGATCGCCTCTTCGGCGGGCACCCTGGCTGCGGTTGTGTTTACCCTGCCGGGTTTGCTGATACTGGGCTGGTGGTCGCATCTGCCGTTCGTGACAACCTTCATGGCCTGCGCAATCGGCGGTGTGCTCGGCGTGATGTACACCATGCCCCTGCGTCGTGCGCTGGTTACCAATTCGGATCTGCCTTATCCGGAAGGCACCGCCGCCGCCGAAGTGCTTAAGGTCGGCACGTCCTCCCGCGAAGGCGCCGCCGAAGGCTCGGCAGGCTTATGGGCGGTCATTCTGGGCGGCGTCAGTTCCGCCATCTATGCCGCTGCCGCTGTTTCGACCTGGATGGCCGGGGAAATCTCGACCTATTTCAAAATTTCGGCCAAGGGCAATACGGTCACCGGCATGGCGGGTTCGTCGTCCCTGGCTCTGGCTGGCGCTGGGCACCTGATGGGGATTACGGTCGGCATTGCCATGTTTGTCGGGTTGTTTATCGCCTGGGGCGTGCTGATGCCGGTCCTGTCCACTATCCATCCGCACCCTGAGCAGGTCTTTGCCGATGCTGCCGCACGCGCCAACTTTATCCGGGGGAGCGAGGTCCGCTTCATTGGCGCCGGAGTGATCGGTGTCGCCGCCCTGTGGGCGATCGGCAAGCTGATTGTGCCGGTATGGGGCGGGCTGATGTCGGCGCTCGAAGCGCAGCGCAAACGCAAGTCCGGTGAAATCGACCTGCCGCGCTCCGAGCATGACCTGCCGGTGTGGATTGTTGGTCTCGTGGTCGTCCTGTCGATTGTGCCAGCCGCCTGGCTGCTCAGTGATTTCCTTGGACGTGGCAGCGCCATCGCGGCCATTGGTCTGCCGCTGATCGTGGCGGGCGTCGCTTACATTCTCATTGCCGGTCTTCTGGCTGCCGCCGTCTGCGGCTATATGGCCGGCCTGATCGGCGCCTCCAATTCGCCGGTGTCCGGCGTCGCCATCCTGGCTGTCCTCGGTGTGGCGGTGATTGTTGGGTTGATAGGTCGTCAGATGACCGGCGACAACGTGCAGCAGGCCCTGGTCGCCTTCTGCATGATGGTCACGACCGTCGTGCTGGCGGTCGCCGTTATCGGCAACGATAACCTGCAAGATCTGAAAACCGGTCAACTGGTCGACGCGACTCCATGGAAGCAGCAGGTCGCTCTGATCATCGGCGTGCTGGCCGGGGCGGCAGTCATTCCATGGACCCTGAACATGCTGCACGATGTTTACGGCTTCGCGGGCGAGGTCGGGCATCAGGCAATCAAGGCGAATGCCGAACTCGACGCGCCTCAGGCCGGGTTGATCTCAACCCTGGCAAAAGGGGCCATTGGCGGGCAGTTACCGCTGGGTTTCCTCAGCATCGGTGCACTGATCGGCGTGGGCCTGGTTGCGGCTGACGAACTTCTGCGCGGCACATCGAAAGCCCGTCTCGCCCTGCCGCCTCTGGGTGTGGGGCTGGCCATTTACCTGCCGCCTTCGGTCACCGCACCGGTGGTGGTCGGGGCCGTCGCCGGCTGGCTGTTCGAGAAGGCCATCGCGCGCATGAAGGGTAAGGACATCGCTTCGCGCCTGAGCATCCTGGTTGCCTCCGGTTTTATTGTCGGTGAAAGCCTGCTCAATGTCGTTTATGCGTCGCTGGTTTCGGCCACGCAGAACCCGGAAATCATTTCGCGATATATAACGCCGCTGCCGACCCATGTCGGCATGATTGTGGCGCTGATCGTGGGGCTGGCCGTCATGCTCGGTCTATATCTCTGGACGATCGCCCAGGCCAAAAAGATAGAGCGCACGACATAGGCCGCGCACGAAAATTTGCACAAAACCCGCTTTTCCTGTCACGCAAAGACCGCTAGAACCACGCCATGAGCAATGTAGCCGACCGCCCCGTCATCAACCCCATCCCGGCCGATGGCATCACCTATTATCTGCACCCGCATCCGCGTTCGCCCTTTTCGGAGGCCGTCCAGGTTGGGCAGGTGCTTTATCTTTCCGCGATGATCGGGCTCGATGAAAACGGCAAGCTGGCCGAAGGCTTCGAGAATGAAGTCAAATTCATCATGAGCAATACGGCGGATATCCTGAAGCGTTACGGCCTGGGCCTGGAGCATATCTTCAAGGCGACGGTCATGCTGACCGACATCACCAAGTGGGGCGATTTCAACCGGCTCTACAAGCCCTATTTCCATCCGGCGCAATTGCCGGTACGCACGGCCTTCGGTGTCACCAACCTGGCCTACGACGCCACGGTCGAGATCGAATTCTGGGCCCACGTGCCGGTCAGCACAGACGTTTAAAAAACGCTCCCTGCAAAGGGAGCGTTTTTTTATGCGAGCATCTTCTTTACGAAGCCGACATAACCGTCCATCCAGCCCTGCAGGAACTTTTTCGTACCGTCGTTGAGTTCGCCGCTTTCGGTATAAAATCCGTCCTTGATCGTCAGATAGACCTCCGGGCCAGAGAAGACGGTGACGCCAACCGCCGCCAGCACATCGCGGGCGTGCGCCTGCATCACTGCCGTGCCGATAGCGCCGGGCGAGGCACCGAACAGCCCGGCTGGTTTTTTGCCCCAGTTGTTATGGCCCATCGGGCGCGAGCCGACATCGATGGCGTTTTTCAGCACGCCGGGGACCGAGCGGTTATATTCCGGCGAAATGAAGAGGTATCCTTGCGCCGCGGCGATCTGTTCGCGGAAGGCGGTAACGGCCGGCGGCGGGTTTTCCTCGAAATCGAAATTGTACAGCGGCAGATCGCCGACCTCGACAAAGGTGAAGGCGAGGCCCGGCGCATTGAGCTTCACGACTTCATGAGCGAGCTTGCGGTTGATCGAGTCCTTGCGCAGGCTGCCGACGATAACGGCAACGGAAATATCACTCATGGAAAGCTCCTTGGTTTCAGGCCGGAATCTTAAGCTATAGGCGCTTCTTGAGGAAGGCCAGAACCAGAATTTCCTCAGGCGTCAGTTGTTCATACTGCGCCTGAAACGACTTGTCGATTTCGCTGGTGATTTGCTCGATCAGGCTGCCATCCATATAGGCGTCGATGATCTGCGGATGGATATAGGATTTGCGGCAGACGGTCGGGGTATTGCCGAGTTTTTTCGACACGCGCTCGATGGCCGCCACCACATTTTTCCTGGCCTGTGCTTCGGTGTCGTAACAGGCATATTCCTGCAAGGCCATGGCGGCGAGGATGGTGCCGGTCCAGGTGCGGAAATCCTTGGCGGTGAAGGCTTCCCCGGATATGGATTGCAGGTAGGCATTGACATCGCCCGAAGTGACATCGCGCACATTGCCATTGTCATCGATATATTTGAACAGCTCCTGGCCGTCGATATCAGCGCACGCCTGCACCACCCGGGCAATGCGGCGGTCGGTCAGTTTCAGGTTCCATTCCTTGCCGGACTTGCCCTTGAACTGAAAACGGATGGTATGGCCGCTGACATCGACATGCTTGTGACGCAGGGTGGTCAGGCCGTAAGACTTGTTGGTTTTGGCGTATTCGTCATTACCGACGCGGATCAAAGTCTTTTCCAGCAGGGTGACGACGGTAGCCAGCACCTTTTCGCGCGTCAGGCCGCGCTGCGACATGTGCCCGGCAGTGACGGTACGCAGCTTCGGCAGGAATTCGCCAAAGGCCAGGATGTGGCTGAATTTCGACGCATCGCGGATGGCGCGCCAGTCGGGATGGTAGCGATACTGCTTGCGGCCTTTGGCATCGAGACCGGTGGCCTGCATGTGGCCATTGGCATGAGGACAGATCCAGACGTTGGTATAGGCCGGGGGAATGGCCAGCTTGCGGATGCGGGTGATGACGGCCTCATCGCGGATACGCTCACCCTTGGTGTCGAAGAAATGGAAATGCTTGCCGTAGCGCTTGCGGGTAAAGCCGGGCTTTGAGTCGGTGACATAACGCAGGCCCTGGGAACGGGCCTGGGCTTCGCAGTCATTGAGATCAAGATCGAGGAGGGCAGCAGTTTTCATTTCCATACGCTGCAATACTGGCCCGCCGGAAAGCGATGGGTAACGGCTCGAAAATTAATAGGCGGATCGTAAAGGGCGTGGCATGGTAAGCGCTGGGCGGGCCCATTTACAGGGAGTCAAGAATGACGAAGCAGCCGAATATGCCGCAGGCATCGGACTTCAAACCGGAAGTCCTGAAACTGTTCGACAAGTATGTGCATGGCCTGATCGACAGGCGCGGATTTCTCAGCAACTGCGCACAATACACGGCCGGCGCCGCCGGTGCGGTGGCGACCCTGGCAGCATTAACGCCCGATTTCGCCCGGGCCCAGCAGGTCAAGCCGGATGATGCACGCATCAAAACGGACTGGATCGATATCCCGTCACCTTCGGGTTATGGAAAGATCAAGGCCTATGTGACGCGCCCGGCTGATGCCACGAAGTCCTTGCCTGTCGTGCTGGTTGCCCATGAAAACCGCGGCCTCAATCCGCATATCGAAGACATCGCCCGTCGTCTGGCTTTGGATAATTTCATCGCCATCGCGCCGGATGCCCTGACGCCGCTTGGCGGTTATCCCGGCGACGAAGACAAGGCGCGTGAGACCTTTGCCAAACTTGATCAGGCCAAGACCCGCGAGGATTTCGTGGCGGCGGCCGGATATGCTCTGAAAGCAGAGGGCGGCAATGGGTCTGTCGGTGTGGTCGGTTTCTGTTACGGCGGCGGTATCGCCAACCTGCTGGCCACGGGGATACCCGAGTTGAAAGCCGCAGTGCCGTTTTATGGCGCCCCGCCGCCGCTGGAGGGCGTGCCCAATATCAAGGCGGAACTATTGATCAATTTCGCCGGCAATGACGAGCGGATCAATGGGATGTGGCCGGCCTATGAGGCGGCGCTCAAGGCGGCATCTATCCGCTATCATGCTTTCGTATATGACGGCGTCGAGCACGGGTTCAATAACGACACCACGCCGCGTTACAATGCGGATGCGGCGAAACTGGCCTGGACACGGACACTGGAGCTTTTCAACCGCACCCTCCGTGTCTGACCGGAGTCATTTCTTTACGGTCGAAGCCGGACTGACCGATTTCAGGTAAGCGATCAGGTCGGCGCGATCCTGTGGATTGGGAACGCGGATAGCCATTGCGGTGCCGCGCGCCATAGCGGGCGGATTGGTCAGCCATTTGTCGAGAGTTTGTGCGTTCCAGACGACATTCAGACCCTTGAGCGCGTCACTATAGGCATAGCCGGGCACACCGGCGGATTTGCGTCCGAAAACGCCCCGGTGCATGGGGCCGATGCGGTTGGCGTCAAGCGAATGGCAGGCGGTGCAGCGTTGCTGGTACAGTTTCGCACCGCGCGCCGCGTCACCCGTCACTTGGGCGGCGGCGGGCAGGGGGCAAAGCAGAATAGCTGCGGCCAGCAGGATGGGCGGGCGCATGATGGACTCCGGTAAAAAGGAAAAAGTCCCCTGTCCGCCGGGTGCCGAAGGACAGGGGCAGGCGGGGCTACGCGCCGAACATCAGCGCCTTCGTGGGGATCGGTTCGCCGAGCGCATTGCCGAGGATGGCGGCGTGGAAGGCTTCATCACCGGCCATGCGGGCGGCCACCTGATGATAGGCGTCCCCCAGCGAGGGAATCAGGCCGAGATAGGCGTTGGCGGCGCCGCGTTCGAGACCGAGCGCCAGACGCAGAACGTCCGCCTGGTTCTTCAGGGCGGCGACGTTCAGCGCCTTGATGTAGTCGGCTTCGGTCTTGGCGGCGACCGGCGTGCCGCCAAGGGCTTCGACCGCCTTGATCAGCTCGTCGCGGTGCTGCATGTGATGGCCGCGGAAGGTGACGCCGATGGAAACAACGGCGGGCTGGAGCAGGCCACTGCCGGCGGCGATGGTGTAGGCGGCGATGCCTTCGTGTTCGAGCGCAATGGCGGCGTTGAGGATCTGGATATCCTGCGCGGCGTCGGCCTTTGGGGCGACAGCGGCCAAAGCGGCGGTTCCGGTGCCGAGCATGGCGGCCAGGCCGGCGGCGGTGAGGGTGCCGCCCAGCAGCAGGCCGCGGCGGTTCGAGGTTTCAGGTATCATTTTGGTCTCCCGTATGGGGACACAGCGCGCCCAATGCCCGCTGTGTCATGCGTTCGCAATCAGGTCCGGCGAAACGGAACGTGCCGCCGAGCGCCGCCTTAACTTGCGGATCCAGGGCTTCGCGCAGGCGGCTCCGCGCTCGTGACAGCCGTGATTTGACGGTCTGCGGCAGGATATCGAGCGCCTGGGCGGTATCCTCGACGCTCATCTCCTCGATGTCGCGCAGGATAAAGACGGTGCGGAAAGTTTCGGGCAATTGCGCCACGGCGGTTTCCAGCGCTTTCGACAGTTCGGTGCGCAAGACCTGCGATTCCGGCGAGGCGCTGCCGCTCTGGCCGCGATAATCTTCCAACATGACCACCTCGCTGCGATCGAGATTGAGCTTGCGTCTTTGCGCTGTGCGTTTGCGGCCAAGTGCTTCGTTGATGACGATGCGCGTCAGCCAGGTCGAGAGCGAGGCGGCGCCAGTGAAGGGCGATGATCCGGTAAAGGCTTTCACATAGGTGTCCTGTACGCAGTCCTCGGCGTCCGGGCGGTTTTTCAGGATGCTCCAGGCGGCGCGGAAAAGGCGCTGGTTGTTGCGCGTGGTGATCAGGCGCACGGCCAGCGGATCGCGGTGGCGCGCCAGATCGCTGAGGGCGATATCCGGCAGGCTGTCATAATCGAGGGCGGCGTGCATGGTTTCAGTTTCCGTTTTGCAGAGTTGGATGCGCGCGGATACCAAAGGTTCCCGCAAAAATGAGTTTATCCGAATTTTATGACCACCTGCGATTTTCCCGCTGCGTTCCTTACCTGTCGGCGCGTAGGGTTTTGGCTCTTTACAGGAGCGTCTCATGGCCTTGCGTCCCTACTGGAGCGGCACCATCCGGCTGTCGCTGGTTTCCCTGCCGGTCAATATGTACCTGGCGGTCAATCGCCAGCGAACCATCGCCTTCCATGAAATCTATAAGCCGACCGGCGAACGGGTCCATCATGCCCTGATGGCCGGTGATAAACAGGTCGACCGCGATGACCTGGTGAAAGGTTATGAGGTCGAAAAGGGCGAATATGTCCTGATCGAGCCGGAAGAAATCAAGGAACTGAAAATCCCCTCCAGCAAGGTGCTGGATATTGCCGAGTTCGTCGGGGTTGATGAGATCGATGATGTCTATATCGAGACGCCCTACTTCATCGCGCCGGATGGCAAGGGTAATGACTCCACTTTCTCGGTAATCCGCGATGCCCTGCGCGCCGCGAAGAAGGTAGCTGTGGGGCAACTGGCGATCGGTGGGCGTGAACGGTTGTGCCGTATCCGGCCGTTTGGCAGCGGTATGGTGCTTGAGACCCTGCGTTATGAAGAAGAATTGCGCGAAGACGATCCGTATTTCGACGAGATCCGCGACCGCAAGCCGGACAGCGAGGAGGTAGAGCTGGCGCAGGAACTGATCAAGCGCAAGACGAAGCGCTTTGATGCCGGCAAGTTCCACGACCATTATCGCCAGGCCCTGCAGGAACTGATCGATGCCCGCATCGAGCACCGCGAACCGCGTGAGGTGATGGAGGAAAAGCCGGCCGCCAAGGTGATCAACCTCATGGATGCCCTCCGGCAGTCTTTACGCGAAAAAGGCGGTGAAGCACCGGTTGAAGAAAAGAAGCCGGCCCGAAAGACGCCCGTCAAGTCGCGCACGCGCAAGGCCACGCCGCCCAAATCGGATAAGCCCAGAAGAGTACCTGCCAGAAAGGCCGGATAGATGGCTGACAATCTGGAAAAATATCGCCAGAAGCGCGATTTCAAGATTACCGCCGAGCCGGAAGGCATCGTCAAGAAGACCACAGGTCATCGCTATCTGATCCAGAAGCACGCGGCGACGCGTCTGCATTACGATTTCCGACTCGAACTCGACGGCACCCTAAAGTCGTGGGCGGTGACCAAGGGGCCGAGCCTTGACCCGGCCGACAAGCGTCTGGCAGTCGAGGTTGAGGACCATCCTGTCAGCTATGGCGCCTTTGAAGGTACGATCCCGAAAGGTCAGTATGGCGGCGGTACGGTCATGCTGTGGGATGAAGGCACCTGGGAGCCGATTGGTGATCCGCACGGAGGCCTGAAAAAAGGCGATTTCAAATTCATTCTGCATGGTGGCCGGCTGCAAGGTTCCTGGGTGCTGGTGCGAATGAAGCCAAGGCCGCAGGATAGGGGCCGCAATAATTGGCTGCTGATCAAGCATCATGATGAACACGTTGTCGAAGGCGATGATGATCACATTCTCACTGACAACATGACCAGTATTGTCAGTGGGCGGACGATGGAGGAAATTGCCGCCGGAGAAGGTGGCGGCAAGGTGTGGAAATCGAACCATGCCGAGAAGGCGACCGCCAGGAAAACGACGAAAACATCGACTCTAAAGTTTGTCGAGCCGGAACTGGCGACACTGGCTGACGCTATTCCGACCGGCAAGGACTGGCTGCACGAGATCAAGTTCGACGGCTACCGTACCTTCGCCTATATCGAGAACGGAAGTGTGCGTATGCTGACGCGGAGCGGGCTGGACTGGACGCCGAAATTTCAGGCTCTGGCTGACAGGCTTGAAAGTCTGGGCGTAAAGTCGGCGATTATCGACGGCGAGATTGTGGCGACCAATGCCGAAGGCCGGTCGAGTTTCACCAGTCTCAAGAACGCGCTGTCGGCCGGCAAAAGCGCTGACCTGCAATATTATGTCTTCGATCTGCTGCATCTCGATGGCGTGGATTTGCGTGGCTTGCCTCTGCTGGAACGCAAGGCGCGATTGGCCGATCTACTCAAGGGTAAGGACTTCGACGACCGTATCAATTTCAGCGAACATTTTTTCGAGGCCGACAAGGGCTTTCTCAATAAAATCTGCAACATGGAAATGGAAGGGCTGATCTGTAAACGCGCCGATGCGCCCTATGTCAGCGGTCGGGCGAAATCCTGGCTGAAGGTCAAGTGCCACAAGCGCCAGGAATTCGTTATCGGTGGCTTTTCCGAGCCGACCCACGCCGAGCGCGGCATCGGCGCCTTGTTGCTGGGCTATTACGAAGAAGAGAAGTTCATTTTTGCCGGCAAGTGCGGCACCGGTTTTGATCGCGATACCTCGATTATGCTGCGCAAGATGTTGGACGCGATCGAGACGGCGAAAAGCCAGTATGACGACAAGTTGCCAGCCGATGCCCGCCGTGACGCGCATTATGTGACGCCGAAACTGGTCTGCGAGGTCGAATTCACTGAATGGACCGACGATGGTCGTCTGCGTCATCCGTCATTCCAGGGGCTGCGCGAAGACAAGCCGGCGGAAGAGGTTGGGCGCGACCGGGCGCTTCATGTTACAAAGACAGTCATGGAAGCCGAACCCCCACCTATAGAAACGTCCAAGCAGAAGAAGGGGGATGCCGAGGTCGGCGGTATCCGTATTTCGCATCCCGAGCGGGTGATCTTTCCGGCGCTTGGCGTCACCAAGCTGCAACTGGCCGAATATTACGACAGCATTGCCGACCGCATGCTGCCCTATATCGTCAACCGGCCGATATCGATGCTGCGCTGTCCGGAAGGCTTATCCGACACCTGCTTCTTCCAGCGTCATATCGGAAAGGGCGCGATGAAGCACATCTACGATACCGGTGTAAAAGTGAAGGGCCGTGACGAAGACTATATCATGATCAAGGACCGCGAAGGCCTGATCACAATGGTCCAGTGGGGCGTCATCGAGATCCATCCCTGGGGGGCGATGGCCGAGGCGCCGGATAAGCCCAACCAGATCATTTTCGATCTCGATCCCGATCCGGAAACACCTTGGGACGCGGTGATAGAAGGTGTGCGCGAGGTGAAGACGCGGCTGGATGAATTTGGCCTGAAAAGCTTCCTGAAAACCACCGGCGGCAAGGGGCTGCACATTGTCGTACCGCTGACGCCAAAACATACCTGGGCGACGATCAAGCCCTTCACCAAGGCGATCGCACAATCCATGGCGCATGATCACCCGGATCGTTATCTCGCCGTGGCTTCCAAAGCGGCGCGCAAGGGCAAGATATTTGTTGATTATCTACGCAATGACCTGACCGCGACCGCCGTGGCGCCCTATGCCGTAAGAGCACGGGAAGGGGCGGGCGTGGCGACACCTATGTTCTGGGACGAGTTGTCGGTAAAGCTCAAGCCGTCGGATTATAATATCGGCACGATTGCCGAGCGTCTGGCGCAGTTGAAAAGCGATCCATGGGCTGACTTCCTGAGTACTATCCAGACCATCAATGAAGACATTCTGACAGCGCTGAAAATCGACATCCATATTTAACGCGCTTTCTTACTCGCAACCTGCGATAAGGTTAAACGCCATTCAGGCGAACAGGAACCACGACCATGGCCAAGGGACAAAAGAAGAGCACCAAGGAAGTCCGCAAGCCGAAGAAGACGGCTGTCAAGGTCGAGACCGTCTCCGCCGGTTTCAGCAAGGATCAGCGCTCGACCCTGGACAATATCAAGAAGTCTTGATGTTGCGGGGCAAAAGCTGGTAAGCGGGTGTCCGCATTATGGAGATACGCCTTGACCACCGCCGAAGCCCTTGAAAAAGTCTATGAATCGCTCGCCAACGATAATGTCGAACTCGATGCGGCCATCAAGGATCTGAAGGCGGCGCTGGCGGCGGAAGGCCTGAAGGAAGCCGTGGTTGAGCCTTCGCGGCTGGCGCAGAATAACCGCCAGGGCCGCAAGCTGATGCAGTCCTATTTCAAGAAAAAAGGCGTGACGGTTACGTTTGCTGCGTAATTTGTCCGCATAGACATGGCCGTGCCTTGTTAACGGCGCTATTGTGCGGCTCTGGTATGTGCGTCGGGACGGAAACACGCGCAATTGTTATACAATGCCTTGATTCCTTTGCGACCTTAAGCGAGAGTAACGCTAACAGGTGTTTTTGGCTCGTTACAGGCGAATTCGCCTGCGAGATCAGGAAGGCAGTTGTGAAGCAGCCAATAGGGGTAGGTGTCCATGAAATATCTTTCACATACATTGATGGCTTTTTCCGCGGCCATGATGGCCTTCGCCACGCAGGCTCATGCGCAGATGGTGCCGCAAGGCTCGTCGCCGATTTCCAACGCGCTTGACTGGATTCAGGGCACGCTGATGGGCAAGGTGGCGACCACTGTCGCCGTCATCGCGGTTGCCGCCGTCGGTTTCATGATGCTGACTGGCCGCATGAACTGGCGTTTTGGCGCCACGGTCATCGTCGGCTGCTTTATCCTGTTCGGCGCCGCGACAATTGTCGGTGGCATCCAGGCTGTTGCCAATTAATATGTCGGACCTGATCAAGTCACCCGTATTCAAGGCGCTGACCCAGCCACAAATGTTCGCAGGCGTCACCTACAGCTATTTCATCATTAACGCGGTGGTGACGACCGAGGCCTTCCTGATCACGCGCTCCTTCTGGGCCTTTGCCGTGGCGCTGGGCGTCCATGCCATCGGTTACCTGGCCTGCCTGAGAGAGCCGCGCATCTTCGATCTGTGGCTGACCAAGGTGTCGCGCTGCCCGCGCGTCCGGAACTACCGGTTCTGGCGCTGTAATTCTTATCATCCGTAAAGAATAATATGGCTGACGGTCCCAAGACTTTGAGTGGTTTCGGTAGCTGGTTTGCGAAAGAACAGCGCGTCGGTGACCGTTTGCCCTATGACCGTCTGCTCGATGACCGGACGATTGTGCTGCGTGATGGTTCGCTGATGCAGTCGCTCTATCTCGAAGGGTTTGCTTTCGAGACAGCGGATACCGACGAGGTCAATCACCGCCAGATCATCCGTGCCGCCGCCCTGCGCGCTGTGGGCTCGTCGCGTTTCGTGCTTTATCACCATATCGTCCGCCGGCGGGTCAGTGTCGGGCTGCAGTCCAGTTTCGATGACCCGGTATGTAACCTGATACAGCAGAAGTGGCAGGATAAGCTGTCGAGTCGGCAACTGTTCGTCAATGACCTGTTCATTACCATTGTCCGGCGCAACCCCAAGGGCAAGGTCGGTTTCGCCGAGAGCGTCGGCAATCTGTTTGGTCGCGGCATGGGGGAAAACAGCCAGGCCGCCGGTCTGGCGCGCGACCATAAGGAATTGCAGGCGGCGACCGAGGCCTTGCAGGCCGCTTTGCAGGCTTACGGGCCGCGCGTTCTCGGCGGTTATGAGACGGCGAACGGCCGCTGTTCGGAACCGCTGGAGCTGCTGTCGGCGCTGTATAATGGTGAGATGCGCTCGGTTTTGCGTCCCGGCACGGATCTGGGTCAATATATCCCCTATCGCCGCGTCAGTTTCGGACTGGAGGCGCTGGAACAGTCGAGCCTGGGCGACGGCAAGGATTTCTCGGCCATCCTGTCGCTGAAGGACTATCCGCCGCACGCCACGCCGGGCATGTGCGACGCTATCCTGCGCCTGCCGTTCGAGATGACCCTGACGGAGAGCTTTGCCTTTGTCGATCGCCAGATCGGGCTGGAGCGCATCAACCTGGCCCTGCGCCGGATGCGCGCCGCTGATGAAGAAGCCATGTCGCTGCGGCAGGGCCTGATGTCGGCCAAGGATGATCTCGCCACCGGTTCGATGGGGCTGGGCGAGCACCATATGAGCGTGCTGGTCAGGGCCAAATCGCTGAACGCGCTCGACCCGGCTGTGGCGCAGACCCTGGCGGCGCTGGCTGATCTCGGTGCCGTGGCGGTGCGTGAGGACATCAATCTCGAAGCCGCCTTCTGGGCGCAGTTTCCCGGCAATGAGCCCTATATAGCCCGCAAGGCGCTGATCTCGACGGCGGCCTATGCCTCGTTTGCCTCGCTGCACGGCTTCCCCATCGGCCAGCCGGAAGGCAATCATTGGGGGCAGGCGGTCAGCGTATTCGAGACCTCGTCAGGCACGCCCTATTATTTCAACTTCCACAAGGCCGATCTCGGCAATTTCACCGTGATCGGACCATCGGGGTCCGGCAAGACAGTGGTGCTGAATTTCCTGGCGGCGCAGGCGCAGAAGTTCAAGCCGCGCACCGTATTGTTCGACAAGGACCGCGGCGCCGAAATCTTCATTCGCGCCATTGGCGGGCATTACGCCACCCTGCGCCCGGGTGAGGCGACCGGCTTCAATCCGCTGCAACTGCCGGATAACCCAGGCAATCGCGCTTTCCTGCGCTCACTGATCGCGCAACTGATCGTCCGGCCCGACCTGCCGCTCAATTCGGAAGAAGAGGCGATTATTTCGGAAGCGGTCGACGCCAATTTCGAACAGGAACCGCAATATCGCCGCCTGCGTTTCTTCCGCGAACTGCTGGGCGGCGTCCGGCGGCCGACGCATGGCGATCTGGCGGCGCGGTTGAACCCCTGGGTTGGCGAAGGTGAACATGCCTGGCTGTTCGATAATGCCGAGGATGAGCTGGACATGGAGGCCCGGACTTTGGGTTTCGACATGACCCTGCTGCTCAATGACCCGACCCTGCGCACGCCCTGCATGATGTATCTTTTCCAGCGCGTCGAAGAACGGCTGGATGGTACGCCGACGATCATCATTATCGACGAGGGCTGGAAGGCGCTGGATGACGAAGTCTTCGCCGCCGCCATCCGCAACTGGATGAAGACCCTGCGGAAGCGCAACGCCATCCTGGGTTTCGGTACGCAGTCGGCGCGCGATGCGCTCGACAGCCGGATATCCTCGGCAATCATCGAACAGGCGGCGACGCAGATCTTCATGCCCAATCCGCGCGCCCAGGCCGAGGACTATTGCGACGGCTTCGGCCTGACGCAGCATGAGCTGGACCTGATCCGCGCTTTGCCGCCGCACGCCCGCGCCTTCCTCGTCAAGCATGGCAACCATTCCGTGGTGGCGCGGCTCGATCTCGGTACCATGCCGGATATCCTGACCGTGCTTTCCGGCCGTGAAGCCAGTGTGCGTCACCTCGATGACCTGCGTGCCCAGTATGGCGATGCGCCGGCCGACTGGTGGCCGCACCTGACCGGCACGCCATGGCCGGAAGACGCGGCATCTAAAAAGAAGGGGCGGGCGTGATGCAGATCGGTTATTGCCCCGCCATCTCCCTGGTCGGTGAAACCTCGGTATCGGGGTCGCTCTATGCCATGGACTGCCACATCAATGCAGCGGTGGAAACGGGCTATAACCGATTGTTCGGACCGGGCGGCGCTTTCGGCTATGCCCTGACCGCCATGCTGATCATCTATGTCGGCCTGATCGCCTATGGCTTCCTGACCGGGCGGACGCGGCTGACCGTGGTGATGATGTCGCCACGTATCATGACCATGGTGCTGGTCCTGACTTTTGTTTCCTTTTGGCCGGCCTACCATGCCGTCTTCTACGGCCTGATGATGGGCGGGCCGGATGAAGTGGCGGCGGCGCTGCTCGGCCAGCGCGGAAGCGCGGTGATGAACTTCGCCCAGAGCCTCGATAACCTGTTTGTCCATTTTGCCGATATCGCCAAGCGGCTCGATCCGGCCTATGGCAGCGCCGCCCGCAATGTCGGCAATGTGGCCACGACCTCGGCCCAGCCGGTGCTGATCCTGCCGCATTCCATGCCGGTGACCCTGTTCTGGCTGTCGGGCCTGTGTCTGCTGGTGTCGACGCTTGGCGTGCTCATCCTGACCCGGCTGGTGCTGTATCTGCTTCTGATCCTGGGACCGATCTTCATCATCTTCGCCCTGTTTCCGCAGACGCGCGGCCTGTTCAATGGCTGGCTGCGTACCACCTGCGTCTTCGCCCTGGCGCCGCTGCTGACCGTGCTTGGGGGCACGGCGGCGCTGATGCTGTTCGTGCCGCTGATCGAGGCGATCGGCAATGATCCGATCGCCGCGGTGACCTCAGTGCAGCCGATGGTGATCCTGTTCATGGGCTCGGTGATCTATTGCGCCTTCCTCTTTACCCTGATGTGGGTGGCGGCCTCGCTGGTACGTGACTGGCAGGCGGCGATCCGCGAAAAACCGGCGAGCGATGTGCCGATGACCGCCATGGCCTCGCAGGGTACCCAGGCGGCGATCTGGCAATCGGCCAATCCGGCCATGCGCGGTGGCATGGTGATGCCGACGGGCGATGCCTATGCCCGTACCGATCCGATGGTGACGGCCATCAGCCGCAGCGCCGATGTGGCGGCGGGTGTGTCCGGCGGCACGGCGAGCCGTTCCGAGACGCTAGGTCTGTACGATCCCCAGGCGCGGCAAGGCTCCGCCGACCGGTTCAGCCGGGTTCAGGGGCTGGGCCAGCGCTTCCGCAATCCGGCCACCCTGCCGAATTTAAACACTCCCACTGTCCCCCGAGGGACTGAACGATGATGAAAAAAGTATTTCTGTTTATGATAATGGCGGGGCTGCCCGCTTCGGGTCTGGCCCAGACTTACGAGCCCGATAGCCGTCTGCGCACGATCGACTACGATCCGGCGGCGGTGGTGAAGCTGGAGGGCTGTCAGAATTTCCAGACCATGATTACCCTGGCCTCGGATGAACATGTCGAGAATGTCGGTGTCGGCGACTCCGCCGCCTGGCAGGTGACGCCCAACAAGCGCGGCAATCTGATCTTCGTCAAGGCTATCGCCCCCAAGGGCTATACCAATATGTCGGTGGTCAGTGACAAACGCAGCTACAGCTTTGAACTGCGTACGGCGTCGGACTCAGATTGTTCGCACGGCCGGATCACCTATGAACTGCGTTTCCGTTATCCACCGACGCAGAGCACCGGCACACCGGTCAATCCTGCCGCGCCGCCCGATCCCAATGCCTTCCTGCCCGTGCCGGAAAAGCGCAACGCCGCCTATACCTTCAGCGGCGCGGCCGATCTGGTGCCGATCCGGGTCTTCGATGACGGCATTTCGACCTATATGAAATGGGCTACCGGCGTGACGGCGCCTGCGGTCTATGCCTTGAATTCCGACAATACCGAGAGCATTGTCAACTATGCCTCACGCGGCGATTACTTCGTCGTCGAGCAGGTGGCGCCGGGCTTTGTTCTGCGACGCGGCGAGTTGAAGACAGTGCTGTATAACGACACCTATGCCGTGCAGGGGCTGGACAGCCTGTCGCCCAAGCCGCGCGGCAAGAACGGGAGCACGAAGTAGATGCCGGAAAGCAAAAGTGCTGGCTCGCGTTTGCCACCGGGCAATGACCCGCGGCTGAAGATCGATGCGGAGGAACTCGATGCCGCCAATACCCAGGCCATGCCGCAGGTGGCGAAAGCATCCGGCATGGGTGATGGCGTCGGCCTGGCGCTCGGCGTTATCGGTGTGCTGGCGCTCGGTGCATTGACCTGGGCCGGGCTTTCCGATCAGAAGCCGCGCCCGCAACAACCGCCTCCACCGCAGGCGGCGCGACCTGCGCCGCAGCCCTCGGTGTTGCCGCCGATCGATCCTTCGCTCAATCCGGTGGAAGCGCCAGAACCACAATCCCTTCTGGTGCAGCCGCCGGTTCAGGTGGTACAGCCTCAACAACCGGCACCGGTTGTCGATGGCGGCACGCGGGCGCCGGCCCTGATCATTGATAACAGCGTGCCGGCCGCGCAACAGGCGGCACAGGCCCAGGCGGCGGCCGCCGCAGCGGCCGTCAAGCCGGCCAATACCAATGATGCCTTCCTGGCTTCGCAGACGGCGAATGTGTCGCAAAAAGCATGGAAAATAGGCGATCCATCGCGTGTCGTGCCACAGGGCGCGGTCATCCCGGCCGTGCTGGAAACGGCGATCAATTCCGACCTGCCGGGCTATACCCGCGCCATCGTGTCACGCGATATCCGCAGCTTCGACGGCACCAATATCCTGATCCCGCGCGGCTCGCGCCTGATCGGCCAGTACAAATCTGGCCTGACCAGCGGTGAAACCCGCGCCTTCATCATATGGGATCGCCTGATCCGTCCGGATGGCCTGTCGGTTCAACTGGCATCGCCGGCGACCGATGATCTCGGCCAGGCGGGCGCCACCGGCAAGGTCGATACCCACTTCGCCAAACGTTTTGGCTCGTCCATGCTGCTGTCGATCGTAAATGGCCTGTCGACCATCGCCAGCGGCAAGAGTTCATCGACTATCGTGATCGGCACATCGTCGGATGCCTCGGGCGTGATCGGTGAGGCGCTTTCCAACGACATCAAGATACCGCCGACCATCAAGGTGCCGCAGGGCGCGCCGATTCAGGTCTTCGCCGCGCGCGATCTCGATTTCAATCCGTAGGACAACAGATGCCCGTGGCCGAAGACAGTGTGGTGGCATTGGATGGCGTATACCTGCGCACCTATCTGCGGCCCTTTCTGCCGTTTCTCGAACGCGACGATGTCACTGAAATCCTGGTCAACCAGCCGGGTGAGATATGGATCGAGGCATCGGGCCAGCCGCATATGCAGCGGATTGAAAATCCGGAGATCGATGACCTGCTCCTGAGCCGTCTGGCGGCGCAAATCGCGCGCGTGGCGCACCAGGGCATCAACCGCGAAAACCCTTTGCTGGCGGCGTCTTTGCCCAGCGGTGAACGGGTGCAGCTTGTCGGGCCGCCGGCGGCTAAGCACTGGGCGCTGGCCATTCGGCGCCATCGCATGGTCGATCTGTCGCTCGATGCCTATGATCGCGGCGCCATCCCCGATATCGGCGGCAAGGGCAAGCGCGATGACCTGGCCTATGCCCGCAAGGAACCGATCAGGTTCCTCAAGGAAGCGGTTCAGGCGCGCAAGACCATCCTGATTTCCGGCGGCACCTCCTCCGGCAAAACAACCTTCCTCAACGCCATGCTGAAAACGATTCCGCAGAACGAGCGGATCATCCTGGTCGAGGACACGCCGGAAATTGCCGACAATCACGCCAATAGCCTGCGCCTTGTGGCGGTGAAAGGCGAGATGGGTGAAGCGCGCGTGACGATCAACGACCTGCTTCAGGCCAGCCTGCGCCTGCGGCCGGACCGTATCATCGTCGGCGAAATCCGCGGTGAGGAGGCGGTGACCTTCCTGCGCGCCATCAATACCGGCCATCCGGGGTCGTTCACCACAGTCCATGCCAATACGCCGAAAGGGGCGCTGGAACAGATCGCGCTCATGGTCATGCAGTCTGGCACGCAGCTGACACGGCTGGAGACCCTGAGCTACGCTTCATCGCTGATCGATGTGGTTGTGCAGTTGTCACGTACCGGCGGCGAGCGCATTATTTCGGATATCGAGCTGCCGAACCGATAAACCGGCCGTCCTTTAGAACCAGAATGGCCAGAACCGCCATGATGGCGATGCCGAAAACGGTATCCCACCACATCAGGCCGGGCGTATTCTGCGTGATTATCGCCGGCGTGCCCTTGAAGACATCGTTGGCGGAAACAACGATGATGGCGCCGAACAGGTTATTGGCGAAATGCAGCCCCCAGCCGAAGGCCAGACCGCCGGTGCGTATGGCGATCAGCGACAGCACAAAGCCCAGCGCCGTGGCGCCAGCCGCCTGGGGCAAGCCATTCGGAATATGCAGCGAGCCGAAGAGCAACGCGGCGATGGCGGCGGCGATCATGGGGCGCTTCGTGGCCAGCAACAGGCTCTGGGTCAGGTAGCCGCGAAAGATAAATTCCTCGGCGAAGGTCTGCACGGCGAGGCACACAATAGTGGTCAGTATGATGACGGGGTTGAGGGTCCCGATGGTGACGGTGAAGCCTTTTGGCGCCAGCCCCCAGTCGATGGCGGTCGACAGGATCATGACGACGAGCCAGACCAGCGCACCGAACCAGACCAGCCGCCAGCTCCAGTTGCCACAAAGGTCTTTGAAGGTTTTGCGGTGGAGTAGAAAGACCGCCAGGGTAAAGCCGGCGATCAGTCCGGCAAAAACCAGACCCTGCAGGGCGAAGAAGAAGACCGGGTGTTCCCCGGCGCCCTGCGCCTGCAACTGCGCCGGTGTGACCAGATGGGTCAGTATCAGAGGCAGCAGCGCGGCGACCACGAGGATCATCCATACTACCAGGGCCAGGGGCCAGGCGACAAGGTAGCGCCAGAGGCTGTTTTTTCCGAGCGAAGCGATATCGAGATAGGTCATGAGGTAAGGGAAGGCCGACGAGGCCGGCTTGTCAAGCGCGATGTGTCGGCGAGGGGAGGCGGTGTTTTCCCTGAAATCAAAGCCTCGATCTCAAGACATCAGTTCCCGACGTAATAAGACGCGCTGTTGCCGACGGCGCGGGCCGTCGAAACAATGGTGCGGCCCCGGCCGACGCTGGCTGTCGCCGTGGCGGTGACGTCGGAATTGTTGACCTGGGTATTATCCACGCCCATGTCGGCCTTGCATTCGGCACAGGCATAGCCAATGGCCGAATTGCCGGCTGCATCGGCAGTGACGTAACCATCCCAGCCGGTGGTGCCGTCAAACGAGGCGAGAACATCGACGCCGCCGGAAGACAACTGGTTGTTGTCGATACGGACATATTTGTCGTTGTTGCCGGCCGCCATGCTGTTGCCGATGCCTGTGGCCGTGGCATAGGCCGCGCCATACTGGTCGGCTTCGATCACGGCCTGCGACTGGACAAGGCCCGTCTGGGTCTGATTGTTGGTGACGATCATCGAGCCGCCCGCGTTCTGGATATTAACATCGTTGCCGGTGGCCGCGGCGTTGGTCTGCATATTCCAGACATTGCCGGCATAGACCTCGGCGCGTGCCTGGGTGATAGCTGACTGTGTCTGGGTGATGTCGTGTTCCTGCGAACCACGGTCATCGCTGTAGGCGCCGTAATAGTTGTTGGTCGCCGTGGCGTTATAGGCGTTGGGCGAGGGTGAATAATGCACAGTCGCGGAGGTATTTGAGTGGGCGGCGGTCGTCGATGACTGAACCGACGTCGAATCGAGGCGGCCATTGGTCACTTCATAGGCCGTGTGGTTGACCACGGTGGTGGCGTCGCCCTCGCCGCTGACATAGATGGCGTTGTTCGGCGCCTGCACGTCGGTGGTGGCGATCACCTGATCGGCTGTCGATTGCTGGCGCGTATCGGCGGTCATGTGACCGGCATTGGTCACGCCCGAGGCATAGTTGGCAATGGCCTGGCTGGTGGCGTAGACCGGCGTACCAAGTGACAGATCCTCGTCACCGGTGTTGACGCCATTGATATGTGTCTCGGCCGTGATCCGGCCCTTGTTGAACTGGAACGAATAGAGCGTGGCGTCATAATCGACATTGCCGACCTGCAGGTTATTGCCCGCAGCGGAGGTATCCGCCCGTGTCAGGCCGTCATTCTGCTCGATGTTCAGGGTCTGGACAGCGCTGATCGGATTGTTCTGATCCTGATCGTTGTTAAACTGACCATCGGGGATTTCCTGACTAGTAGCGGCTGTCGCCGTCAGCAGAAGCAGTATGGCTGCGAGGCTTGTCGCCGGCGATATTCTGCCAACGGCCCGGTTCTGCGCGCGTACCAGCATTGTTCGTCTCCAGATTATCATAGGCCGGGGTCAGGCCACCCGTGGCGCCCAGCGTGTCATTGTAGAGAAAGTCGTTTTGCGGATCGAGGCAGACGTCCGGACCTGAAGCGCCATAGAGATTGGCCATGAATTCCAGCGTGGCGCGTTCAATCATGGCGCGGACCGCCAACTGCATCGGTTCAAGCGCGCCCTGACCGCCGGAAATATCGAAGATGTTGCCGTTCAGCACGTCGAACACGCCGGCCTTCACTTCCTTGCCAACGATCTGCTTCTGGTAGGAGATGACATCAACCACTTCCAGGGTGCGGGTATCGACGAGGCGCAGGTCGAGCGCCACGTTCATCACCAGGGTGCGGCCATAGGCCATGCCTTTGAGGCCGGTGTCCTTGGTGTCGCCGGCATAGGCGTCCACGCCGGATGAGCGGATATTGTTGTTCAGTTCGGTGATACCGCCGACGATGAAGAAGTCGGAACCGGCAACCTGGCCGGCCATGATCTTGCGGTAATCCGCCGGACGCGTCGGGTTGGCGACGGCGTCATCGGTAATCAGCTTGTTGTTGGCGTATTTCAGTTCCAGTTCGCCGACCGAGGTATCGAAGCGTTCGACCTGGCGGGCGCCAGCCTTGGCCAGGGCCGTCATCGCCATCAGCGAGGCGCCCTGGGTAATTTCGCGGCCACCATCCAGCGAGGCGCGGCCGGTGTAATCCGAGATACGGCCGACGGCCAGACGCGGCGAGGCCAGGCGGTGCGAGCGGGCGTAGGAACCGAGGCAGACCAGTGCGTCGGAATAGGCGGTCGGGTTTGCCGTCACCGGCGCCTTGCCGATCGGGTCTTTGTAATTGCCTGACGCATTGACGCTTGGCGTGGTCATGCAGCCGGTGAGGGCGACGCTGAGGGCGGCCAGGCTGGCGATCGTTGCGACCAGCTTCTTGCCGGTCTTCGTTTGAACTGTATGTGCCATTAGAATTGCAGATCCCCAGTGATGTCCGTGCCTTTTGCGCCGGTGGCCGTGGAGCCGTTGGCGTTCGCGGTGACATTGCCGTTGTTGGTTTGGTTGTTGTGTACGATGACCGTGTTGTAGCTGCCGTTGACGACCACGGAGAGACTGTTGCCGATCGCGGTGGCGCCCCCCAGCGCCCCGGCGCCGGAATAGGCATCGCCCGCACCGAGCGTCTTCGAGTAGGCGTAGACGCTGTTGTCGGTACCGGTAACGATCATGCCGTCGACCAGCACGCGATTGCCATTGGCGTCGCGCGTCGAGGGATCAACAGCGGTTTGCATCTGATGGAGGCTCAGGCCGTAGCCCGCCTGGAAGGAGGCCGAGCTGGTGTTCATGCTCTGGGCATGGGCCGCACCCGAAACGGTGGCCGTCGCTAAAGCACTTGTCAGAAGCAGGGTCTTCAATTTAGTCATTCGTGCGCTCCAGGCCTGAGACGACATCGCCGCAGACGCAGCCATGGCAGCAATTTGGGTGCCACTTTGGGAGCGAACCCTAAAAATTAGGTGTATTTTTTCCGGAATTGACGCATTAAATTCAATTTTATGGGTTTTTTGGCGTCAGGCTGGCCAATCTGCCCCTGTCAAAAGGGGAAAAGCGGGGTCATATATAACCAAAATGAACCGTTTTTGTTGAACACGTACCGAGAAGTCCCGAAATATGACAGACGACGCCGAACGGCCTGACCTGGCGCCCCGCAAAGAGCCTGCCTTTAATGCGCCGCTGATGGCCGTGGTTCTGCCGCTGTTGATCGTGGGCTGTTATGCTTTGCAGATTTCCGGCGGTCCGGCATTGGAAAAGGCCTTGCAGGACAGTTTTGCCCTGTCGCCCGTCCTTCTGCGCCAGGGTAATTTTGAGCTGCTCTTCACCCATCTGTTTCTTCACGGCAGTTGGACTCACGTTCTGTTCAATGCCGCCGCCTGTCTGATCTTCGCCACGCCGGTTATTCGCGCTTTTGGCAAGGGACTTGGTGCCACCCTGTCCTTCTTCGCCTTCTTCTTTCTATGCGGCATGGCGGCGGGTCTCGGCTTTTGCCTGCTTAACCTGTCCTCGACTGTTCCGGTGGTCGGCGCTTCGGGAGCCATTTACGGCCTGATTGGCGCGTCCAGCCGGATCGGCGGCATTCGTGGTCTGAACGGTGATGTCGTGCCCCTGACCAATTCACGCGTACTGAGTTCCGGTGCCGTGTGGATCGGCATCAATCTGGTGACGGCGCTGCTGCCCTTCCTGCCGGGCGGGCAGGGCGTGGTCATCGCCTGGCAGGCGCACATTGCCGGCTATCTATTCGGTGTTCTTGTGATCGGCCACTGGCTCAAGGCGTTCCATCCGCGTTTCTTCACGCGAAATTTGAATTGATTTTCTGCGGGTTGAGCGCAGGCTGACTCTCCCTTTAACGCGAGCGCTACAAGGCGTCGAAATGCCAATATCATCCGGGGAGGGTGGTTCATGCTGATAACCCAGTTGCTGAATAATAAAGGCCGCGAAGTCTATACCGTCACACCTGATGACAGCCTCTCATCGGTAGCGGCGCTTCTCTATACCCGTAAGGTTGGCGCCTTTGTCGTCCTGGATCGCACGGACCGCGTTGTCGGTATTGTATCCGAACGCGACATTATTCGCGCCATAGCGGTGTCGGGCGGTCAGGCGCTTGGGCAAGCCGTCAGCAATATAATGACACGCGAGGTCTTCTCTGCGACGCCCACCGAGACAATCGATGCACTGCTGGGGCACATGACCGACCGTAGAATCCGTCACCTGCCTGTCATGGAAGGCGAGCGGCTTGTTGGTATTGTTTCCATCGGGGATCTGGTCAAGGCCAAGATCGCAGCCACTGAACATGAAGCTCAGACTCTGAAAGCCTATATATCGGCTGGTTAAGGGCACGGATTTTACGGGCATATAGAAGTGTGGCTTTGACCGCGCTGTGCGCAAGATGTGGAAAAGACTCAATAAGTACATTTTAGGGGTTGCGACTCTAATCTCGTATCTTTAGAGACCGCCCCTCGCTGTTGCGGTCCTTTACGGGGTGCGACGAAGGCGGATTGGCCGGTTCGGTTGATTCATTTTGAGTTTGTAAAAATTCAATTAACGCTTGATGCCAGCCTGAAATGGGATTAGAACAGCGCTTCTTCTGAGTCTCGCATAGCTGACGAGGATCGTTCTTCGGAATTATCCCATGTGGTTGTGTTGTCTCTGCTTCTAACCGGGCCGGAAACGGCGTTGTGGAAAAAGAGAAAATACTCGGTTGACAGGAGTTGGTGGTTTCCTTAGAAGCGCCGCTCCGGTTACCTTCGAGGCCTTTGGGTTTTGGTGGTAGTGTGGTTGAGAATTTGTTTTTGCTTTGTTGAAAAACATTTTAGAAA